>Ga0307379_10000451_pt1 | contig 69258 bp, 68 predicted proteins | sample UN2MG_FD_202237 | JGI IMG/M metagenome (GOLD analysis project Ga0307379, IMG submission 202237) | Soil microbial communities from Risofladan, Vaasa, Finland - UN-2 | ecosystem: Environmental > Terrestrial > Soil > Coastal area > Acid sulfate soil | place: Finland: Risofladan, Vaasa | collected... | reverse complement strand
GTACAAAACGCATGCTGGTCTGGGAAAAAGAAAACAAAGACATCAGAGCTGATGAAATGGTGAAAATGATTATGCCCGTCCGTGACCGTCGTTCTGGTCAGGCATTGAATATGGAAGTCCATGTTCATGCAAACGGATCACTCGAATCGGCCACTCGCCGTCTGAGCCTCTTTAGCCGCCTGCTTGAAGAATACAGCGTCGCAAACCTGAGCGGATAGACACGGTGTTACAGTTGTACGGTGATACGGTGTGCCGTTGTGAAATTTCATGTTTGCATCGTGATATTGCAGACTTAAAGCGAGTTAAATTAAACTTTCATCGTGTCATTGCAGGCCTGCAATCTGTCATTGTAAACATGATTTGATTCGATGTAAGCCTCATATACGGCATTGTAAGTTTACATCGTTACATTGTAAGTTTACATCGTTCATTGTAGGTTTACATCGTCTCAATGTAAGTTTAATACGGTTCAAATGAAGCTTAATATGAGGCATTGTAGGTGTAATATGTGGCGTTGAAAACGGCCTTATTAGCCTAAAAAAGATTGTATGAAACTATGTAAATGTCGTATTTTTGAGGACTTATGAATTATGAACCACGAAGAGCACGAAGGGGATGAAGGTAAGCAGATAGCAGCTTAGTATCTCGGATTTGAAAAACCATCCGTAAGAATAGACTATGAAAAAAATCTCCCTGATATTTGGTACACGTCCGGAAGGGATAAAGCTCTGCCCGTTGATCTTAGCCATGAAAGAACATCCAGACTTTGAGCCGCACGTTTGTGTTACAGGCCAGCATCGTCAGATGCTCGATCAGGTTCTGGATGTTTTCGAGGTTGTCCCTGATGTAGATCTTAATCTTATGCAGCCTGATCAGACGCTTGCCGAACTCACTGCTGGAGCGATTACGGCGATAAACAGTTATCTCGCAAACTACAAGCCTGATATTGTGATTGTTCAGGGCGATACGACGACAACATTTTGCGCAGCAATTGCAGCATTTTATAACAAGATTCCTATCGGTCATCTGGAAGCAGGTTTACGGACATCGAACAAATTTTCTCCTTTCCCGGAGAAAGTCAATCGAATCTTAACAAGTCATATTGCTGACGTGCACTTTGCCCCTACCGAGCGGGCCCAAAAAAACCTCATGAAAGAAGGTGTTGAAGAGAAACGAATCTTTGTTACAGGAAACACCATCATTCGCAGCGTGGAGACATTGACGGGCGCGCATGTCATGGCTACGGATCTTCGCTTCATAGCTCGCGAACTGCTCCGCGCCGAGCACAAAGTCAAAATATTCCGCTTCCAGACTGCGCCGGATGAGCCATTGCATTGCGAACATGAGGTTTGAATTATGAAGGTTGTTCTCATCATTTTGGACGGCTTGCAGGATGACAATGTCATCGGTGGTTGCACACCAGTCGAACATGCCAAGGCGGAAACTCTGCACAACATAGCCAGGCAATCGATGCCGGTAGTTGTCAAGACCATGTTTCACGGCCTTCCAGTCGGCAGCATTGTCGCAAACCTCGGGCTCTTGGGTTATGACCCTTATAAGTACTTTCCCGACGGGCGTTCTTTTTTCGAACTTCGTGCGCGATATGACGGCCCCATCGGCGAGGATGATTTGATTCTTCGGTGCAACACGATATCGGCCAATGAGAATGATGACATTTCCGATTTCACAGCGGGCCAAATACCTGATGATCTTGCGAAGAATGTAATCGCAGAGGTGGCGAAGAAACTTCCATTTCACTACGAACTCTACCATGGAAAGAACTACCGAAACGTTTTGTTAATCAGAGATTCTTCCCTGAAGCCCTGCGATATTGTCGCCTTCGAGCCGCATTCGCGAATTGGCTCTAATCTGTTTGACTTGAGAATCATCCATGCCAATCGAAAACTCTCACTTGAACAGAAGAAGGAGATTCAATACTTGAACTCAGTTATGTTTGCGACTATTCGGTATCTCGCCGAGATTAACAAGACGGCTAATTCAAAAGCCGACATGCTTTGGTTCTGGGCACCCTCTTATCCTGCGGTTCTCTTTGACTTTCGAGAGCATTTCGGCTTTTCGAACTCATGGGTGATTACCGGTTCGGACTTTCTCTACGGCATAGCCAAGGAGGCAAACATTGATTTCGCAGTCAACGATCGCTACACAGGAGAGAGCGACACTGACTTCGCCGGCAAAGGACGGGAGGCGGTTCAAAAGTTAAAAGAAGGTGTCGACTTCCTTTTCATCCATATTAACGCCACCGATGAGGAGTCCCACCAAAGAGACTATGAGAGCAAAGTGAAAATGATAGAAGTCATCGACAGGAAGATAATCCGCCCAGTGTTCGACTGCGTGAGGTCAATGGATGATGACGTCACGATGATAATCGGAGGCGACCACTACACTTCCTCAGAGTCTGGTAACCACTTGGATAATGATGCGCCGTTTGTCGTCTATCGGCCCAAAACCCCTGTTGATATAGTGACACGTTACTCTGAGCGAGAGATTATCGACAAAGCTGGGCCGACAATCATGTCGACTGATCTGATAAACGCCGTTCTTTCCAATGGGTCCGCTGTCTTGCCTTTGCGAGAAAGGAGCGACGGATAGTGACGCGGATGGCAGGGAAGAAACAGTCGTTGTTGTCAATATTGCGCCGGAAACTTTATGTTCTGTGCAATGGTCTCCTGCATGCATTTGATCTTAATTGTCGAATGCTCATCGGGAAGCTCACTGGAAAGAAGACACTTGTATTTCATTTCTGCGCAACGACCCAACTTATGCACCTTGAACCCGTCATTAAGGAACTATCTGCATCTCCTAATTTCAATCGGATCCGCATATACTTTCTGACAACACCGGCTGAAATTGCCTCGTTGCGTATGCCGATAGAATTAATTATACCGGGCGCACTCGTCCATTCCGTGTTTGCTGCGAGATTTCTGCTGTTTTGCGATTGTCTCCTCTCGGTCGATCTAGGTATGCAATATCCGCGAGTTGGCTGTCGTGTGCGTGCCTGCTCCACTCACGGACAACCTTCCAAGGGTAATACATACAAGTGCTTCAACTATACACAGATAAATACGTTTTTCTTTTATGGCCCTCTTATGCGTGACTACTATCTTGAGCACAAGAAGAATCATCCGAGTTGGCCCAAGGCCGACTGTTACGACGTTGGTCAACCATTATCTGATAGTCTGTTCAACAATCGCATGAAAAAAGATGAGGCACGGCGATCCCTCGACCTTGAACCGTCGCGCCTCACGGTTCTCTTCGCTCCATCTTTTGAATACTGTTCATCATTTGCTACACATGGAGAGAAAATTATAGAGGCCCTTCTGCACTTGGACGTCAACCTAATCGTCAAGCCACACCCTGCCTTCTACAACCAAGCGCCTTTCCGAGATGAGTTCAATCGCAATGTCCCGAATGTGAATGACTGGCGAGATAAAGTTCGCCGATATGATTCAAACCCGCGATGTGTCTTCTCAGAGGACAATTCCTTGGATTCTGTCAAGGCGCTTTATGCCGCCGACGTCATGCTCACCGACTACAGCGGTATCGCGTTCGATGGAATACTATTGGATTTGGCGATGATTTATTGGGATTGTCCGCTTCTCTATACGGAGTATCTTCCGAAGAGGTACGGAATTGATGGCGAAATCGCCAAGCGCGACCTTGCTTGCAATGTGGGGAGAGATGCTGGCATCGTCGTCCGTGATACTGATGAACTCGCCAACGCTATAGCTGCATATCACGATAACTCACAGCACAAAGGTCCAGAGCGCAAGAAAATACGCGAACAACTGCTATTCAATCCTGGCTGTGCCACCAAAGCCATGGCGCGCAAAATCGAAGAACTGATTGGAATCTGCGAAGCATGATTGATAACGAAAAAAACATCGCTTTCTGGGACTTGGCGGCGCAGCAGTCGGAAAAGAACCGAAAAGCGTTTGCCGGCATGTTGATGGAGGGACGTGAGTTCGAGGCGCTCTACCGTTGCCGGGCGGAGCAAGAGCACCTCCTCAAAATGTTCTCGCCAACGCATGAGACGCGAGTCCTGGAGGTCGGTTCGGGCGGCGGTCGCTGGGGCTTTTTCTTTGCGGACAAGGTTGGCGCTTATGTCGGGTTGGATCTAAGTCCGAAGATGGTGGATATCGCCGAGGCGGAGCGTGTTCGGCGCAACCTGCCAAATGTTCGGTTCGAATGTTGTGATTTTCTCCAATTCGACGAGAAGGAAAAATTCGATCTGGTTTATTTCTCGGGTGTTCTGCAGTATATGGACGACGCGGTCGTGGCGCAATGTATTGCCAGAGCATCAGGCGTCCTTTCAGAAGGTGGCATTATCATCTCCCGCGACTCGGTACAGACCGCCGAACGCGTGGAAAAGACCGGTGAATACCCGGTGGTATATCGGTTAGAGGCGGAATACAGAGCCATCTTCGAAGCGGGAGGCTACGATCTTCAATACTCAGATTTGTCCTATGAGCATAAGCGCTTCACTGGTCTGGCCGCTCGGCTCTACGACATTCCGGGCGTGACGTACGGCATCGCCTACGCCTTTCGCGAGGCATTATGTCGGGTCGACGATATGCTCGGCAACCCAGGATTCCTGAAGACTCGTAAACACAAGAGGCTCATGAAACAAGAAAACCCCCAAGAACACAAGTTCTTCAAGTATGCAAGGAAAAAGAGTGATACATAGAGAAGATGAAGACCTGACAGTAGGAATTATCGGGGGTATGGGCCCCTATGCGACCTTGGCGTTCTTCCAGTGCATACTCGACAATACCCCGACGCAAAAGGACTGGGACCACCTTCATATCATAATTGACAACAACCCAAAGATCCCCAGCCGTACGCGAGCATTTCTGTTCGACGAAGCCGACCCTGTGCCCATGATGATTGAGAGCGCGAATCGGCTCCGTAAGGCGGGAGCTGACTTTGTGGTTTTGCCGTGTAACTCCGCCCACTATTTTCTCCCGCGCGTTCGCGAACAGACCGATGTTCCGTTTATCGATATGATGGATGAAACATCCCAAGCGATCCTTGAGAAGAATTCGAAGGCTGTAGGGCTGCTTGGGGGTGAGGTTACAGTCAAAGGCAAACTCTACGAGCAACGCCTAGAGAAACACGGCATTGCCGTACTGCAGGTAACGGACGAAGAACAAAAGATGGTCAGGAACGTTATCGAAGACGTGAAACAGAATTGCGTCAGCGACGCAACGCGCGAAAATGTTCAGACGCTGATCTGTAGACTGGAAGAACTAGGTGCCGATACAGTCATCCTGGGCTGTACCGAACTCCCCGCAGCCATGGACGGCGTGGTCTCGAAAAGTAGAATTGTCGATAGTATGGAGGTGTTGGCCAAGGCCGTCGTCCAAAAGGCAAAACTCGCTGCAGCGACAGTTCTGCCTGATTCAGGAGAGAATGCTCTGTGATGCCAAGGATGGACACCAAATCCAGCAACACAACCTTGGCCATTAGGAATTCGACTTTCGGCCTATTGTCGTTAGGCTGTCGCCTTGTCGGCAACATGGTGGTCTTCATTGTCATCGCACGCCTACCGGGAATCGGGGCTTCCGAGTTCGGTCAGCTAACATACGCCGCCGCCCTCACGGCACTCTTCGTCATGTTCTCCCAGTTTGGCCTGCTTCCGCTCTTGGTTCGCGACATTGCCGCCGACCATTCCCGGTTGACCAGTTATGCGCGTTCAGCCTTCTCGCTGAGAATTCTGCTGTCCCTGCTTGGACTAACACTCATGGCTCTGTACATCCATAACATCAACATGACTGGTCAATCGCGTCTGGTCTGCTACATCATCGCCGCCGCGTTCTACATCGGATCATTTTCGGCAGATTTTCAAACCCTCTTTCAGAGCCGCGAGCGAATGCATCTTGAACTCTTCGGTATTGTTACCGAGAACGTCCTGCTTCTTGTCCTGGCGCTGCTGGCGTTTCTATTTAATCCCAGTATTGTGCAGGTTGCCTGCATCTTTCTGTTGGCCAAGTCGGTCGCACTTGTTTTCAACTATATCATCTGCGGTCGCTTCTTGCTGTGGGTATACCCACGTGTGGATATCGGTCTGTGTAAGAAGATGCTGGTGGAGGCTACGCCTTTCGCTTTAGCGGGGGTGATTGCCACTGGTATTGTTCAGCTCGATACGGTGTTGATGCGCGAATTGAGTCCGGGCGATTCCGAGAGCGCGGTTGGGCTATACCAAGCCGCCATCCGTTTGTTTCTTGTTCCCATGCTCTTGCCGCAAATCGTCCTCAAGGTCTTTCTCCCGCAATTCTCCCGAATGCATGGTGAAAAAGGCCCGCGACTGGCACACGACCTCGGACGGGTCAATCACATTCTCTTTACCCTTGGGCTGCTCATAGGCTTGACAACCGTCTTTCGTGGAAACGACCTGATTCGCATGTTCTACGGGGAAAATCTCGCCGACGCCGGACCCCTACTCCAAATTCTCGGCTTCACGATCATGATGCGCTTTGGCGCGGCGTACAACCTCTACTTCACTATCCGAAACATGGTTTACTTGCGCGTGATCTTCGGGCTGGCCACACTCATAGCGCTCATCGGCTTCGACTTCCTACTTATCCCGAAGTATGGCGCAATGGGCGCCGCCTACTCGTCGGTCCTCGCGCATATCATTTATTGGATCCCCTTCCTCGGTGTTCTTCACTTGAAAGAACGAATGACTCTGCTCGGTTGGAGAATCGGTCGGGCGCTTGCGGCGGGCGTTGTCATGACAGCGTTTCTCTACCTGACCTCAGAGTTGCACCTGCTGTACATGCTGCCTATATACGCTGTGCTTGTGCTCGCGGCGACTTTCTGCTCCATGCGTGGGGAAGACCGCGACAAGATACTCACACAACTAAACCTCAAGAGTACCTGAACCATGAATGATTCGCACAAGAACGCCATTATCCTGGCCGCGGGGCTGGGCAATCGAATTCGGCCCCTGACCGATGACCGACCCAAGTGCCTTGTCGAACTTCTGGGCAAACCGATTCTTGTGCGAATGTTCGAGAATCTGGCGACAGTCGGAGTGGAGGATGCTACAATTGTCTGCGGCTACCTCGCCGATGTGCTGCGCAGCACGCTTGGTGCGGAATGCTGCGGGATAGAACTGCAATACATAATAAACGATATTTACGCCGAAACAAACAGCATGTATTCTTTGTGGATGGCTCGTAAGCGGTTGGCCGACGGAGGATTCGTTATCGAAGGCGACGCGGTATGCGGGCCTGGATTTTTTCGCCATCTTGCGGAAAAAGGGACAAAAAAAGCCTATTGGGCAGGAAAGCAATATCATGGCGAAATGGACGGATGCGTTCTAACCGAAACAGGAAAAGATATGCGCATCGTCAAGCAGGAAATAGAGCGAAATCCTACGCCCGGCGAAAAACCTCACCAGTTCAAGAGCACCGGCATTCTCTCGCTGAGTTCGGACTATGGAAAAGCGCTTGCTATATGGCTTGATGATGATGTTGCCGCCGGAAACGTCAATATCTACCACGACCTTGTCATCGGCAAACACCTTGATGAAGAACCTATCCATATCCACGACATCGGGCCTGAACCCTGGTTCGAGGTCGATACTGTTGACGATCTCGCTATGGCTGAAAAACTATTTCGCTAGACATCGCATTGCTTAGCTGGACGCTACAAATGAGATAGAGATTCATGGTCGAAGACAGAAATACCACAAAGAACAATGAAGACTGACCAGACAAATCCCAAAAACAATTCCATTGAGGAAACAGAGCAATATCAGGATGGCGCCGAAGCCAACAAGTTGCTTAGGAGATCAGGTTTGCGTTTGTTTGCAGGTCCTTTGTCCGTTCTGTTGGCTATGGTCGGCAGCGGCCTGCAGGGCTATGCCAATGGAACCGTCGATGCATCTTTTGTGGCGTTGCTCCTGCTTGTGGCCGGGATTGTGGTCGTCAGTCTTTTATTTCCGGGGAAAAAGCCCGAGATGCGGGCCTTTATGTTGACCTACGGCGTGTGCGTGTTTGCGGGAGGGCTGGCGCAGTGCTATTCTCTCGCTGTCTTTCATAATCCCCAAAGTACTTCTGATGCTGTTAATTCCTTTTTCCCAAACATACAATCTCAACCGCCTTTCGCGTCCATGGCAGACAGGTTCACGTTCATAGAGTCCACACTTCCGATTGTGATCTGGCAGCAAGTCTATAAGCTAACATGGTTTTTTGGTCTCGATTATGGCCCATATATCGGAGTCATGTTCAACGCGCTTGTGATTGCGATAACCGGAAGTATTACAGTGCGGACCGCACGCGAGTTGTACGGGGACGATGCATGGCGATTGCGGCGCGTGGGGACGCTGTTCGCCTTCTGCGGGCTGTTCATCCTGTTCGGGGCGGTCCTGATCCGCGACTGCTTCACGACGTTTATCAATGCGCTGGCGCTTTGGGGAATTGTCCGCTGGTTGGTCCGGCCGACACCGTTGAATCTTTTTGGGGCCGTTGTGGCGACTGGCATAGGGGCCTGGACAATGTTCTACCTGCGTGAGGCGGCGACCGTTATGTTTGGATTTTATGCCTTTCTGGCATTACTGTTCTACGTGCTGCGGGATCGCTTCAAGCGGACTGCTTTGATTTACATGATGATGGTCCTGTCTGTCTTGATAATGGCCATGCCATATTTCCTTGCTTTTCTTTCGACCGCGAAGACCTATCAGACCCGAAGCAACGAGGGATACACATATCAGAGCGAGGACCAGATGGCGGATGATTCGCTGGCCATGCGGCTGATAGTTCGACAGACCATGCCGGTGCGTCTAGTCGTAGGAAGTGGATTTCTTATGGTTTTTCCTATGCCGTTGTGGGCCTATTTGCATAGAGGGGCCAATGATTATCTCTTGATCAAGACCTGGCACGGACTCTTCCAAGTGTTTGTTATACCGCTGATCATCGCTGCGTTTTTTACGATCATACACCTGTTTCGGTGTAACCAGCAGAAAATTATGCCACTGATTTTTCTGGTGGTGTACCTACTGCTGAATTGGCTGGCTGTTGTGGCCACTTCGATGGAGCAGCGACACTTGGCCCAGTTCATGCCTGCGTTTCTGATCTTGGCGGCTGTACCTGACATGAGAGATGGGGAAACACAAAGGCGTGTCCGGCGAATCGCGGTTAGGTGGTTCACCTTGGTGGCCCTTCTGCATGGATTATGGATGGTTTTAAAGGCTCTGATATGAAAGTGTTGGTTTTTACGACCCAGTTCTATCAGTTTGGTGGAGCTGAGCGTCTGGCTGTGGAACTGGCGGAAGAACTTAATAAGCATGGGATACATGCGGATATCCTCAGTATGTACACCGAGGATCTGCCTGGTGTGGCTGAGGCCAAGGCGGCTCTTCTTCAAGAGGGCATCCCTGCCGTGCATTTTCTTTGCATGAAGGCCCACCCGTCAATCACTAGGGTTGTCCAGGCGATGTGGAAGCTGCGGCGACTCATCCGCGAGCACCGGTATGATATTATCGAAACCTCAATGGCCTCACCGGCCGTGATTGCTGCTTGGGCAACGTTGGCTATGCCGACAAGATTATTGGCAGGCTTACATGCCATGTATACACGAGAAACTTGGCAAGGTTTGAATGCATGGCTATGGCGACTGACGATGAGACTGAACCGTCGAGTCCAATTCTATGCGATCTCTAATATGGTTGGGAAGAGTTTACAGCAATTTGCGAGGGTCTCTGAAAATCGCGTCCGCACAGTCTACAACGCGATCAATCCACAGTTCTTTTGTGTTAATAGACCTTCGCAGGTACTTGCCAAAGAACTGGGATTGGAAAATGAAACACGATTCGCACTTTGCGTGGGTAGACTGGTTCAAGCCAAGGGAATCGAGACCCTGCTGATCGGTTTGGGGCCGATACTCAAGGAGCGGAATCTGCATCTCGTCTATATTGGTTCGGAACGGCCGCCGGAGAACATATTTCCTGATGACGAGAGTAATCTTTTACAGCGGATGCGAACAATGATAGCAGAGAACGGTTGGGATACGCATGTCCATTTCCTTGGTCAGCGAAGTGATGTAGCGGAATTGATGGCCGGAGCGGATATTCTAGTTCACCCTACATGGTTTGAAGGATTCGGCCTTGTTTTAATCGAAGCCATGGCCACTGGGCTCCCGGTGATAGCCACCAATGTAGATGCAATCCCTGAGATTGTTGAAGGTACAGGCGCCATCCTGGTTCGGCCACGGGATCCTGAAGCATTAAGACGTGGTGTGGAGAGTGTGCTCGACCTTTCACCAGATGTGCGACAAAACATTGTTCAGGTTGGTCAGAAACACGCAGGCAACTTCTTACTGGCACGGCGCGTTGACCGTCTCACAGAAATGTTATACAATTTGTCCATGGGATATTCGTTGCAGCGGGAAAGGTAAAAGAGACTGGGCGTAGCTGGGAGGGCTTTAATATGTTAATTGAATTGCTTGTGAGGTTGCTGGGTGGGTTTTGGAAATTAAAACAGCGATGCAAAGAAGCACAAGGTCTAGTACAACGAATCTATCTGATTGTCTATCAAGTTCACCAGTTCTATCATGGTGCATCCATAGCTTATAATGCCGAGTTTGAAAATATGCCGATACTTCCGCATGGTATGAGCGGTATCTTCGTCTCTGGGGAGGCAAGAATTGGTCGGAACTGCGTACTGTTCCAACATGTCACTATTGGCTCCAATAGCCTCCTGGATTCCAAAGGTATGGGTGCACCGACCATTGGTGATCATTGTTACATCGGTGCGGGAGCCAAGGTGATTGGGAACGTGAGGGTTGGAAATAACGTCCGAGTAGGTGCGAACGCTGTCGTTCATAAAGATGTTCCTGACAATTCGGTTGTTACGCTTGGGGCACAATCCGTGATCGTACGTGACACTCCCCCGAACAATCGGTTCTACACATTTCGGAATGGCAGATGGTGCTATTTTAGAGATGGTAGATTTTTGGATGAGAAAGACCCGGCCGCGTTGACACGGTTAAATTCAATTCGTTCAAGCAGGGCTGATTCCACGAAGCTTAGACAGACTAATTGAGAATAAGTTGAGGCCCTTGATGAGACTACCGATCAAGTTTAACCAGCGACGATTACCATTGTGGATTGCACGGTGGCTACCCAGCAAAGACGATCCTCGAGAGCTGTTGTTTGATGCTGTAAATATCGATCATTTCGAAACTGCAGTGACAGCAATCAAGATTGGTAGTACATGGAAAAGCACTCGAAGAAAGCGGCACGTTCTTTCTGACACGATGATTTACGATGCCCTTGCCCGGATCGATCACCCTCTGATTCTTGAAATCGGTGTATCAGCTGGGAGCACAACGCTTGATCTATTAGAACGGTTGGGCGAACGAATCGGAAAATATTGGGCCACCGATTTGTTTTTCCACATTTGCATAATGCAAAAGGGACGTGAGACCTATTTCTATCATCCATTGAGCCAACACTGCATAATGCGAGTGAACGACCATTTACTAGTATATGAAGAAACGGCGAACGCACTACCACCTTTCGGATGGATTGCTGCACACTTTATCGCGAGGGCTCCGGTTCTTAACACAGAATTGTCCCAAGAGGTCTCCTTGATCCACCCATTACTGCGGAATTTAGCGCAGGAAGATGAACGCGTGGTGATTTGTGAACACGATGTATTTGTGGAGTGGAGGAAGGAGAAGGTACATCTCGTCAAAGTGGCGAATGTACTCAATCGTATGTATTTCAGCGATGATATGATCAAGGCTGCAATTTCAAAGCTGAGGGACGCGCTGCAACCAGCGGGATACCTGATCATTGTCGATAATTGCAAAATCGAACAAGCAAGTCTATTCCGCCTGAACAAGAATGGGACATTCACGTTGCAGGGCGAGGTAAATGGCGGATGCGATATCCGAGATCTTGTATGCTCACATCTGATGTGATGATGTGGCTGCCTCTGAAAAGAGAACATGCACACTTCCTGTCTTAATACCAACGTTTTAAAATGCGATCTTCATACTTAAATGGTGGTGACGACTGTAAAATTAGATGGTTGCATTATGTGATCCTATTGGGACCTATGCCGGTTTGTGACATATAGGAGACCACCAGTACAAATTGTCAGAAACTGCGTATAGGGGCACTATAAACGATCTCTGTGCAAGATGTCTTTTATCCGGTATGGCCGTGCAACTATGGAATAGTGGTCACCCATTTTCGCCAAATGGTCTGAACCGCGACGATTGAAAAACCAATGTTTTGCAGTGGAGGGGTATTTTTGTCTCATTATGAAACATTTTGTAAAAAGCCAGTTAATATGAAGAATGAGCATCTGCATATCCTGCTTGCTGGGACACTCCCGCCTCCAATTGGTGGAACCTCAGTCTCGTTTCAAATTCTCGTTGATCTGCTAGCCCAACGGGAGGACATTTCGATTGAAGTGCTTGATCTTGGTAAGATTCGGCGTATTCGTGGTGGGATAGCGGTTCAATTGATATGCTTAATGTATGAACTCGTGCTCCGGATGCGGAAGGTAAATGTAAACACGATATATGTTGCCTCTACGGCATTGCCGACCTTAGGGCTTATTGTGTTGCTTGTCTCGCGGTTGCTGGCCAAGCCGTTTATTGTTCGAAAGGCCGCTGGCTTCGACTATATGGAATTGGGACCTATCAGAGGGCTGATTGCTCATTTTGTTGTTAAACATGCCGATCTGTATTTAGCCCAGACAAAGAATCTTGTTTATTTGGCACGTAACAGGGGCATCTCTCATGTGAGATGGTATCCCACAAGCCGCATGATAGGCGAAGGGAGGGATATGCCGTCGCTACAAAGAACATCTTGTAGGCGATTTGTTTTTGTAGGCCAAGTTCGCCAGTATAAGGGAATCTATGAGATCATACAGGCAGCCGAGCGATGTGAAGAAGGAGTCACTGTCGATGTTTATGGGCCTTTGTTCGATGATTTAGGAAAGGGTGTTTTTGAAAAATGCAAAAAAGTCAAGTACTGTGGCATTCTATCCGCTGAGAATGTAATACCCACTCTCAAACGCTATGATATGCTGTTGTTGCCGACAAAGGCGCCTACCGAGGGCTATCCGGGCGCAATTCTGGAGGCCTATTCTGCTGGTTTGCCAATTATTACTACTCGATGTGGTGGAATTCCAGAAATTGTAGATGAAAACAGCGGGATATTCGTCGAGCCGGGAAATGCAGAGTCATTATATCAGGCGATGAAGAAGTTGAGCGAGGACTCAGAACTGTATACTCGGCTTTGCAAAGGGGTACGTGAGCAGGTAAGGCAGTTCTCTGCGGAGACTTGGGCAGATCAATTCGTGTCACTCTGTCGAGAACTTCATTACGGAAAGAAAATATCAATTTAATAGGTTGTTTAGTTTGGATAGGTTGGAGACAATTGCTCGCCGTGGTTTCAAATCCCCATTAAGTAAGCAGTTCTTCCTTTGTACAAGGAGATTCTTTTTTCAAGTGACTGCATATCAGAGCACGATGAAGAAAGGGAAAGAATGAATGGTTTATAATCTGAAACGCCGAATCTATGAGAAATCCCCTCTCGCGTTGAAACAAGCCTTGTGTTTACTTCCATTTTCATGGTATGGAGGTAGGGCATATCGAAATGTCTATCGGCGGGGGATATGGTTTGACATTGCCAGCCGCGAAGAGGTTTTGAGCTACCAGGAGCAGCAGTTGTCCAAGATCCTGCAGTTTGCCGTGGATCAGGTCCCAGCCTACAAGCATTTACGATCCGTTGTCGAACGACACAGTCCATTCGAAGCGCTCTCAGCGTTTCCACTCTTGGAGAAGGATGCGGTGCAAGTTAACCAGCACGAGTATTTGCCCCGTGATTTCAAAATGATGCCTCATTACGAAACAACGACGGGCGGAACGAGTGGTAGTCAATTAAAGATATATCTCGATGATGATTCACAATCAGTGGAGATGGGTTTCATTCATAGGTTATGGAAACAGGTTGGCTACACTTCGCGTGATCGGAAGGCGACATTCCGAGGTGTAGCATTTCCGAATTTAGAATCAGGCATATTCTGGCAACGTAACCCGATCTATAACGAACTCCAGTTTTCGCCCTTCCACATGAGTGAAACAAATCTCGGAAGTTATATTTCTCAGATGATCAGGTTCAAGCCGTCCTACATTGAAGCATATCCATCGGCACTTGATGTGCTGGCCGAATATATGCTGCGGCATGATCTCACGAGAGAACTACCAAGCATAAAAGCTGCTCTGCTTGGTTCGGAGGGGCTATCATCGGCTCAACGTGAGAGAATAGAGAGAGCATTCCAGACACGAGTGTATTCTTGGTATGGCCATAGTGAGCGGCTTGTGCTGGCTGGAGAATGCGAAGAGAATAGTACCTATCATCACTTGCCTGACTATGGAATCCTAGAAATTGTTGACGACAATGGCTATCCTTGTGATCGCGAGGGTGAACTAGGTGAGATTGTGGGGACCGGCCTGTTCAATCGTTGTATGCCTTTGATTCGCTATCGTACGGGCGATTATGCCACACGTTTGGAATATAGGTGCGAGTGTGGCCGAAATTGGGATCGTTTTACCGACGTAGAAGGCCGTTGGAGGCAGGACATGGTCATTGGGAAGAGCGGAGCGCGGATTTCAGTGGCAGCATTAAACATGCATGGCACCCTGTTCGAGAAGGTCCGACGCTTTCAATATTATCAGGATACGGCTGGCATATGCATTTTGAAGGTCATGCCTACTCTGGGCTTTGCCCATCGGGAACTACTTGAGATTGAAGCAGCATATCGAGCAAAGATCGGAAATGAACTTCAGTTCAAAGTGGTAGTAGTTGACGAAATTCCGTTAACGGCGCGGGGCAAGTTAAAGATGGTCGACTCACGACTCAATTCAAATACAACTGCATCTTGCTGATCGTTTGGAGCTAATTCAATGAGATCAAGCCAGTATAGAATTTGTACGAACTGTGTTATGGACACTACCGATTCCATGATTGTATTTGACGATAAAGGTGTCTGTGATCACTGCAATACGTTTTACAAGAAGGTACTCCCCAACTGGCACACCGATGATAGAGGACGGCAGGCTCTGCAGAAAATAGTTGAAAAAATAAAAAAAGAAGGTCAAGGAAAAGATTTCGATTGCATTATAGGAATGAGCGGAGGGATTGATAGCTCTTACTTGACATATATAGCCAAGGAAAAACTGGGACTGCGACCATTAGTTTTTCATGTTAGTACGGGTTGGGATACGCAGTTTGCAGTAAATAACATCGAAAAGATAGTGGACAATCTAGGATTGGATTTGTATACAGAGGTAATTGACTGGGAAGAAATGCGAGATTTGCAGCTTGCATTCTTTAAGTCCGGCGTCCCTCATATTGATGCGCCTCAAGATCACGCTTGTTTCGCAGTGGTGTATAAGTTTGCCTCAAAATATAGGGTTAAATATATCTTGACTGGCGGCAATTATTCCACCGAATGTATAAGAAATCCTATGGAATGGATGTACTATCAATCTGACCTGACTCAACTTAAGGATATTCATAAGAAATTCGGCCAGCACCCTCTGAAAAAGTTCCCTCTGACCAGCATCCTTTGGCATAAGGTGTACCTGAGATACATAAAGGGAATCACCGTAGTAAAGCCTTTAGACTATGTGCCATACATCCAAAAGGACGCCATACAGTTGCTGGTTGATCGGTTTGGATGGCAAGAATATCCTCAAAAACATTTTGAGTCAATATTGACAAGATTCTATGAATCGTATTGGCTCCCCAAGAGATTTGGTTACGACACAAGAAAGGTCCAATACTCAAGTCTTATCTTAACAAAGCAAATTACTCGTGAAGAGGCCTTAGAAAAGCTATCACATCCGGCCTATGATGAGGAAACAATAGCCCAGGAATTTGAATACGTAGCAACCAAACTTGAAATATCTGTTGACGAATTGCAGGGATATATGGATGCCCCAAACAAATCTTATAAGGATTATAAGTCACAGGAGAGTATTTATTTGCTGGGAGCAAAGGTAATGAGATTGCTAGGTTTGGAAAGAGGCGGCAAGAGATGATATCGGGCGGTATTGATTAATTATCCGAATCGTTCGGAAAAGGATGCACTAATCATGAAAGCAGATAGAACTGCTTCTCACGTTGGCTACGCCGCTGTTTCTCATGGGAGTTGCCTACGAACGGTTGGTGAATTCAACCGAACTGCTTGCGGGCCTGAGGGTCAATATCTTGGGGCAGTATGTTAAGACCGATGCGTTCGGTCAGATCGTATAAACCACGGAGTGGATATCAAACAAATCCTTCAACATCTTAAGAATGGTCAAATGGAGATTGCTGAGGTTCCCTGCCCGCAGGTGGGGAGGGGACAGGTTCTTATTCAGACCGGGGCTTCCTTGATTTCTGCCGGGACCGAACGGATGCTGGTCAAATTCAGTAAGGCCAACCTGATCAGCAAAGCTCGGCAGCAGCCGGATAAGGTTAAGCAAGTGCTTGATAAGATGCGAACCGATGGCCTGATGCCGACGTTAGAGGCCGTGTTTCGAAAGCTCGATGAACCGCTGCCGTTGGGGTACTGCAATGCAGGTACAGTCCTTGAGGTAGGTACAGGGGTGCATGATATTCAACCGGGCGATAGGGTGGCAAGTAATGGTCCACATGCGGAGGTCGTTTGCATACAGCGGAATCTGTGCGCGAAGATTCCAGATTCTGTGAGCGATGAACAAGCATCATTTACCATCCTCGGCAGTATTGCTCTTCAGGGTTTGCGACTGGCTGATCCCTTACTTGGCGAGAAGTTTGTGGTCTTCGGTATGGGGCTTATTGGTCTTTTAGCCGTTCAATTGCTTCGAGCCAACGGTTGTGAGGTTATGGGAGTTGATGTCAATCCTAAACGTTTAGAACTGGCGGAGAAATTCGGTGCTGAAACGGTGAATGTCGCTGCCAGAGCGGATCCAGTTGCGGCTGCGAACACATGGACCGGTGGACGAGGAGTGGATGGTGTTCTGATTACGGCTTCTGCCAAGAAAGACCAAATCGTTCATCAGGCGGCGCAATCCTGCCGAAAACGCGGCCGAATTGTGCTTGTTGGTGTTGTTGATCTGAACTTGCTTCGCAGCGACTTTTACGAGAAAGAAATCTCCTTCCATGTCTCCTGCTCCTATGGTCCGGGTCGTTATGATGAGAAATACGAGCAGTGTGGACAGGATTATCCTTATGGATTTGTTCGATGGACAGAGCAGCGAAATTTCGAAGCGGTTCTTGCCGCGATGCAGGTCGGCAGTCTCAGCGTGGATGATCTGATAACAGATCGTTTTGCACTTGATGATGCGGTTTCGGCCTATGAGAAGATCCAAAATGATGCGGATTCATTGGGTGTGATTCTTCAATATCCCGCCTACGTAGATGTATCTCCAATTATAACCGTTAGTCGAAAATCTGTTGCTGCTGTTAACCGGGCGGTCGTGGGTATCATTGGCGCGGGGAACTTTTCGAGAAGTATCCTGCTGCCCGCACTGAGCAGGACTTCATCGAGGATCGCTTACATTGCCGACATAGATGCTGCTGCAGCCCGTTACGCAGCCAAAAAATTCAAGGCAGAGCAAGCGACCACAGATTACAGAAAGATTCTCGAAGACCCGGAAGTAAACGCTGTGTTTGTCGTTGTGGGACATCACTTACATGCACGCTTCATATGCGAGGTGCTCGAGGCAGGTAAGCATGTTTTTGTCGAAAAACCACTGGCAATGAACGCAGAAGAGTTAAGCAGAATCGAAACTCTTTACAATTCACAATTCAAAACTCAAAATTCAGAATTGTCGCTTCTTATGGTCGGCTTCAATCGGCGCTTCAGTCCGCATACGGTCAAGATCCGGGAGCTACTCGGAGGCAGGGGCGGCCCCTTGTGCATGACTATGACCGTCAACGCGGGATATATCCCACCTGACCATTGGACTCAGGATCCCGAGCGCGGAGGGGGACGTATTATCGGCGAAGGGTGCCATTTCATCGACCTGTTATCACACCTTGCCGGCAGTCCTGTGACGACCGTCTCAGCTTCAATGGTGGGGGGCGATGCGGCTATCCGTAGCGACAAAATGTCAATAATTCTTAGGTTTGCTGATGGTTCTATTGGCACGGTCAATTACTTTGCGAACGGCTCGAAGAGTTATCCTAAAGAGCGATTGGAGATCTTCAGCGATGGATGCATCCTCACGATGGAGAACTTCCGGATAACAAGGGGTTATGGATTTAAAGGATTCAAGAGGTTCAAGACCTTGCGGCAGGATAAAGGGCATGACAGTGAAGTTGCAGCTTTTATAGATCTTATTGCTAATGGGGGTGAACCGTTGATTACATTTGATCAGTTGACAAATGTAACGAAAGCCAGTTTTGCGGCTGTCGAATCAGCTCTGAAAAACCAGACTATCGTTCTATAACACCTGGAAGAAGTCGAAAGTTCCGAATGTTTAGCTCTAAATCTGCCCTACAATTTGCGACAACGATTGTGCATCTTCGCGGGCAACAACTCACGAGTCAAGTTCGAAACAGACTTCGCCCTCTATATGAGAGACCGGAGAAGTTTGGAAGGCTGTCATTACCTGTGTTCAGTGGATGCAGGTGGCGACCGGAACATGATTTCTTGCCGCCTGGACCGCAGAATAATTTTGTAACAGACATGCTGGATGGTCGATTCTCTTTTCTAAATAGTGACAACGATGTCGGCTGGCCGCCTGATTGGAACCGGAATGATTTACCAAAATTGTGGCTTTATAATCTTCATTATTTTGAATACTTATGGGCTCTTAATTATGAAAACTCGAAATCGCTTGTTTTGGATTGGATAGAGAATCATACTCTTCAACGGGAACAGCTTGGTTGGGAGCCTTATCCAACTTCTCTGCGTCTTATGAACTTGTGCGGCGTATTCTTTAGCAAATATCGGAGGCAGATTGAGGATGATTTAGACTTCCTGAATAAACTTTGGACCAACATTTTGTTGCAGATGCAGTGGCTTTCGGAGCATCTTGAAACACACTTATTAGGAAACCATCTGTTTGAAAATGGTGCTGCCAATGCATTCGTCGGAAGCTGCTTTTCAGGCTGCGAGGCGGAGAGGTGGCTCCAACTGGGCAAGAGTATTTTAGAGCGAGAGATTCCGGAACAGATATTCGGCGATGGGATGCATTTCGAACGGTCCCCAATGTATCACTGTCGTATCACCTATCTGCTCGCCATGCTGTACAATACCAGTCATTCTGAACTGGTCGATTTAGTAAAAGAACCGCTAAAAAGAGCGATCAATGCTTTGGTTAAGCTAACTCACCCTGACGGCCAAATAGCTCTTCTCAATGATAGTGCATTCTCTGTATATAACATCCCTGATCAACTCGTCACTTATGTCCAAGAGTCACTTGCCGACAACAATGGAGAAAACAAAACCGCTACGGCCGGGCCTTTTGCTCTGCCCGACGCTGGCTATTACGGCTTTAGAGATGATGCCGGGACTTACATAGTCTGTGATGCTGCGCTCATCGGCCCCGATTATATTCCCGGCCATGCTCATGCCGATATATTTTCATTTGAATTGTCTATGAGAGGGCATCGCGTTATTGTTGACAGTGGAGTACATGACTACGAAGTAAGCCCAATGCGGCGATACTGCCGATCAACAAAAGCTCACAATACCGTTGAGATTGACGGCCAGGATCAATGCGAAATGTGGGCTGCTTTTAGAGTCGCCCGGCGTGGACGACCGTATAATGTCAGATGGAAGCCAACCCAGGAGGGCTTTGAGCTGAGCGCTTGGCACGATGGTTATAAGAGACTCAAGGGCAGACCAATTCATCATCGCAAATTTGTATGGTGCAAACCTGGCTCACTTAGAATAGAAGACAGAATCATTGCCTCTTGTCCTAAGAGTGTGACTTCCAGACTGCACTTGCATCCCTACTGCTCGATAGACAAAATCGAAGACAACTCCGTGTGCGTTAGTTATCTGTCGGGTAAATTCAAGCTTTCCTTTTCAGGTGAGGGCAAATTGTCACTTGAAGAATCCTTTTACTGCCCAGAGTTCGGTAAGAAACTTGAGAATAAGGCTTTAGCATATCACGCATTCGGTGATGATGTTAAGGTATCTTGTGTCATGGAAATGTTGTAGGAAGCAGTTCAACCTGCTCGGCTTTGGAGTTCGGAACTGCATCAATTCAATCACCTACTGTCACTTGAATCCTTAGGAAGGGAATCCCATGAGAATTCTTTTCTTCACACATTATTTTCCACCTGAAGGCAATGCGCCTGCTTCCCGCACTTATGAAAACTGTAAAAAGTGGATACTGCTTGGTCACCAAGTCACTGTCATCACCTGTGCACCTAATGTTCCCGACGGCATCGTTTATAAAGGCTACAAAAACAAATTGTTTCAACGTGAAAAAATCGATGGAATCGATGTAATACGAGCCTGGACTTATATTACTGCAAATAAAGGAACAATCCGTCGTATCATAAACTATGTGTCCTACATGTTCAGCAGTGTATTTTTTTCGCTGTTTATAAAGAGACCGGATATGATAATCGCCACATCTCCTCAGTTTTTTTGTGGATGGGCGGGGGTAATTGCCAGTCGAATACGCAATGTACCATTTATCCTGGAAATTCGCGACATCTGGCCTGAGTCTATAGTAGCAGTAGGAGCTATGCGAAATAAAAAGCTTCTAAGTATTCTTGAGTGGCTCGAATTTAAAATGTATGCAGCCGCTCAGCATATTGTAACCGTCGGCCAAGGTTACAAGGAGAAACTGGTTGAAAAAGGAATCAAAGAGGAAGTTATCTCGGTGATTACTAACGGAGTTGACTCCGAGATATTTTATCCACGCCAATTGGATGAAAAATTCGGCCGATTGTATAAGCCTAATCACGAATTCGTTTGTTCTTATATAGGTACAATAGGCATGGCCTGCGGTCTTGATATTGTACTCCGGGCGGCAAAGTTACTAAAGGACCGTAAAAGAAAAAATATAAAGTTCCTGCTTGTCGGTTCCGGGGCTGTGAAAGAACAGCTTCGCCGACAGGCTGACGAAATCGGACTAAATAATATTGTTTTTATTGACAGACAGGACAGACATCATATTCCCGATTTCATTTCGGTCAGTGATGTATGCCTTGTACATTTAAAAAAGGCTGCTCTGTTTAAGACTGTTCTTCCTTCCAAAATATTTGAAGCTGCGGCTATGGCCCAGCCTATAATTCTCGGTGTAGAAGGATATGCAGCACAGTTTTTAAAAGAAGCAAACGCCGGAATATGTATTGAACCGGAAAATGCCGAACAGCTTGCAGAGGCTGTTGAACATTTGGCTGATAATTCTAAATTATGCAGGTTATACGGACAATCCGGTTATGAATATGTCACAAAATATTATAACCGTGACCAACTCGCGAATAAATACATAGATATAATTACACATCTGGGGCATCCTGAAAAACAAAAGGTGATAGTATGATGAAACTAATCAATGTTGTAGGTGCTCGGCCAAACTTCATGAAGATCGCCCCGATAATGAAGGCCTGTAAGGCTTCAAGAGCTATAGAGCCGCTTTTGGTTCATACCGGCCAGCATTACGATGAAAAAATGAGTGATTTATTCTTTCGCCAATTGGGCATCCCTGAGCCTGATATAAACTTGGGGGTGGGTTCGGCCAGTCATGCTGTACAGACTGCCAACATTATAAAAGCTTTTGAGCCGGTTGTCCTCGATTATAAACCCGATGCGGTCCTCGCCGTAGGGGATGTGAACAGTACAATTGCTTGTGGGCTTGTAGCAGTGAAGCTGGGCGTAAAGCTTATTCACGTAGAAGCCGGCCTGCGAAGCTTCGACCGTTCGATGCCGGAGGAGATCAATCGTCTTTTGACGGATTCCATAAGCGATTTTCTTTTCTGCACTGAGCAAAGTGGCGTAGATAATCTCATCAGTGAAGGTATTCCGAAAGAAAAGATATTCCTTGTTGGCAACGTAATGATTGATACTCTACTGAACAACAGAGTCAAAGCCAAGAAGTCAAATATCCTGGATCAACTGAATCTAAATGGCGATGATTTTGCCGTTCTTACCTTGCACCGTCCGGCTAATGTGGACAATCCTGCCGTTTTTGGAAGAATTCTCGATGCTCTTGAGGTTATACAAAACGACATGCCGATTATCTTTCCGATCCATCCGCGAACCCGCCGGAATCTGAAGTCTTTTCATCTCGACAAGCGATTTGAAGAACTGTCGAATTTGCAACTTATCGATCCGTTAGGTTATCTCGATTTCCTACAGTTAATGACTTCCGCTCGATTGGTCTTGACTGATTCTGGTGGAATACAGGAAGAAACTACTATTCTGAAAGTTCCCTGTTTAACTCTTCGGGAAAACACTGAGCGACCTATCACCGCAGAAATCGGCTCTAACCAGGTTGTTGGCACCGACCCGGCGAGGATCACAGAAGGTTATAAGCAAGCATTGAATAGCCACTTGCAACATTTTGAAATACCTCCTCTCTGGGACGGGCATGCCGCCGAACGTATCGTGGATATACTTTTGGACAAATTGTGGGGAAATAAAATTGTCGAAACGCAATCCGTGACTGTTCAAACAAGTATTTTGCACAAAGCATAATGGTGGACATCAAAAACGTCTTTTATACTAAGTGGCTGATCGTTGCAGTTGTTTTCACCGCAATCGTTGTCTTCGCTACTCACCTACCGCCAGAGGCATTACCGAACCAACCGCAAATAAGCGGTCTCGACAAGCTCCAGCACGCCGTGGCCTACGGAGTGATTACGTTCCTTTTCATTCTCTCGCTTAGGACCTCCTGTTCGCTGCTGTCTGCTTCGCTTCTGTTCATTGCTGTTTTGACTTTGGGCACTATTGACGAGCTAACCCAGCCCCTATTCAACCGAACGGCGAGCTTTACTGACTTGCTGGCCGATATCATCGGCTTTATCACCGTCTTATTCTTTTTTATTTGTTTCAAAAACACAAAAGGTCAATCCGTGTCAATGTGAGCTGATCAATAAGCTAACTGACGTCGTTTTTATCTCGAATAGACTTGATTGAAATCTAAATGGGAGAAGCTAAAATGAAAGACTCAATGCCAATATTGCTTGTGGATGACAACAGCACCGATGCAATACTGTTTAAGCGTGCGATTGAGAATTTGAAGATTACAAATCCAGTGATCCATTCAGCAACTTGCAGAGAGGGTCTGAATTATCTAAGAAACCCGGATAACAAGAAGCCGTGGATTGTTATTACAGATTTGAATACGCCGGAGATGAATGGCATTGAACTTCTGATGGCCATAAAGGCCGATGAGGCCCTAAAGCACATCATCGTTATTGTCCTGAGTGGCTCCGGCGACGAACGGGATGTAGTTGAGTGTTTCAGACTCGGCGCTGCCGGTTACATGGTCAAGCCGTCTGAACATAAAAAGCTCATAGAAATCATCAGCACAATCCATGCGTATTGGACTTTGAGCGAATTGCCGCACGAAAGCATGATATCTCAGCCAAATTGTCCTTCCCCCCTCCAATAGAACAATACGGCACTGAGCCTTCAGAAGCCGTAATATCATTATCCTCAACAGAACAAACCACTCCTCTTTATGCATCATCCGGTTAATGAATAGGTACTCCGAGCGATTCTTCTCTTCTCCCGGCTCCCTTTTTCTTCCCACTCCTTTGGGATGGGTGGAATTTTGAGATTGGCTTTGATTAGGTTTGAATTGGCTTTGTTTTTTCGCTGCCCCCTTCCACCTAAATCTTCATAATACTTTGTTATAATTGATTTTACGTCCATTTTCATTCCCGAAAATTGGCTTTGTTTTTTCAAATCGACCGGCCGGAGAACCTCCGGATTTACTATTTGGTCATCCGGTCCTTCCGCTCCTAATCACCAATCTCTAAATCGCTAATCAACTGTACGCTCTGCGAATTCGGCATTGCCCTCAGCGAACAATCATAATTGGCTCCATTCGACTGCGCTCAGGACAAGCTTGTTTGGCTTTGAATTGGGTTTGTTTTTTCGCCGCCTCAAAGCATAAAATTCTTCATAATCACATTTCATATAAGACTTTGCGCCAATTTTGCCCATTCGAAAATTGGCTTTGTTTTTTCAAATTAACCACGAATAAACAGGAATAAACTCCAATGGCCTACACAAAATTGGCTTTGTTTTGCATATTTTGTTCAATTTTTGCTTCTTTTTCCTCTGATATCACCCTGTTTTTTCATTAACCGCAGATAAACTCAATCGTCAATAGTAAATAATCAATGACAAAGTCTCCTGTATTCTGTTTTTCTTCTCAATTCACCATTCATAGTTTGATGTATAATATACGACAGAACAAGTTAAATGTTTAGTAAATTCCAGGGAAATCTCCGTGAGACCGTCGTTGCCGGTGAACAGTTAATTGTGATGCGTTTATTGTAAGAACATGCCCCCTAAGAAAGAATGTACCATACACCTTAATTCCCATGTCATTCCCGTGGTATCGGAAATCCATGCTCAACGAGATACGAAATTCGCTTCTGGCCGAAACGCCGTTGTAGTACTCAGCCAAATCGCACTCTTGAATTCTCCCGATTTAATAGATAGCTGCATAGGCTAAAGCACGTTTAAAAAAATGGGAAAATTAGCTTGACTTTTCAACCAAGATTCACTAAAGCAATTCGTTATATCCACTATACTTTACGAAATGCTGCAAGATTTGCGTATGTGCAGTTGGAAGCAGGCTTGGAGCGATTAGTTGGTTTACGGGAGGCAAAGCGATGCAAGGTTCGCAAGCAAGCGGAAAGAAGCCTGTTGAAGAAGTGGAAAAGCTGCACGCACGAAAGGCGAAATTGGTGCTTGTCAGCCCTACCGTCGCCAAGCCCAGGAAGGCGACGGAGGTACTGGCGGCAGTTGGAGCAAGCCAGGAGGGAATACTTAGGAAAACAGGAATTGATATATTGGGGGATGTTCTCTTGGGTACGCCCCTTTGCTGATTCTATAGGTGGTTTGATAAAAGAAATCGGAAATATCGGAGATTGAGCACTATTTCGCCAAGAAAACGCTTATGCTGAAAAAAACAGAGTTATGCATAATTTTAGTGTGTCCTTTGTTTTGTATTTTATTGTGGGTACATGAAATTTTGATTATCCCTCTCCTTTCAATAGAAACCCCGCAAGAGTTAAGTACATGGTACAAACTGGTAATAGAGACAACTGTATTGATTACTGTTTGTTTTCTTGTTATAGTAAGTTCTAGCTACAGGGCTATCGAGTTGAGGAAGGTGAAGGAAGAAGCGAGCAGCTATGCCCAGCAGAAACTGATCGAACAGCAGCGCCACGAGAAGGAGTTTGTGGAGGCGGAGTTGGCGAAGGTGCGTGATGTGCTTGTCAGAACGACGCGACTGGCGACGATTGGGCAGGTATCAGCGAGCATCGCTCATGATTTGCGCAATCCGCTCGGGGCAGTGCGCAACGCCTCCTATTTTCTCAGGCGACATCTTGCACAGGATGAACCGAAGGCCTATGAGCATCTCAAGATCATAGACGAGGAGGTTGCCAAGGCGAACCGGATCATCACCAACCTGTTGGAGTTAGCCCGAGTGGAGGTCCCACACAAGCAGGCGGTAAACTTGGGCGAGATCGTAAAAGACGTGTTTAGCCGTGCCAAGTATAGAGAAGGGGTACGCTGTCGAACCTCGGTTGTCCCCGATCCGTTTATGGTACAGGCTGATCCGAGCCAGTTTTCGCAGATAGTGGGCAACATCGTTGACAACGCTGTGGATGCGATGAAAGGGCATGGTGATTTTATCGTTGAAGCGACCAGCGATTCTGATTACGATACCCTTGTTTTTCGGGACACCGGGCCGGGCTTCGCCCCGGAGGTCAGAGATAGGCTTTTTGAGCCGCTCGTTACCACCAAGTCCAATGGTACAGGTCTGGGATTGACAATCTGTCGTCAGATCGTGGAAAAGCACGGTGGGACCATTGACGCGGTGGACAGCGAAGGACATGGAGCAGCTATCAGGATTCGTCTGCCCCGACAGTGATATAAGATGTCCAGAGATTTGGAGACCATGATTATGCCGGAGAAAAATATCTGCCAACGGTCAGAAAGAATCCTCATTGTTGATGATGAGGAAAACATGCGAAAGACGCTTGCCGACATTCTTATCGACGAGGGCTATCAGGTTATAAAGGCAGCCACGGGGGAAGAAGCGGTCAAATTGTGCTCGGAGAACACATACAGGATCATTCTCATGGACGTGCGAATGCCCGGCATGGACGGTGTTGAGGCGTTCAGGCAAATTCGGCGCCACCAGGAAGGAGTTCGCGTTATCCTGATGACCGCATACAGCATCAAGGCCTTGAAGGAAGCCGCCCTCGACGAAGGAGCAATAGCCTATCTCTCAAAGCCGCTCGACCTGGAGAAAGTGATCGACCTCATCGATGAGGTCAAAGAGACGGCCATCCTCGTGGTCGAAGACGATGAGCCGACAGCCGAGTTACTCAGCACGAATCTGAAGGAGCAGGGATACAGGGTAACGATAGTCAAGTCTTCGCATGATGCGCTGGAGCTTGTCGAACAAATCCGGTTCGACCTGGTATTTCTTGACGTGAATCTACCGTCAATAAACGGGCTGGAGCTTTATTTGGCGATAAAGAAGATCACGCCATCCACGGTGGCGATTATGATCTCCGGCATGGAGAAGGAATTTGAACAAATTGCTAAGGAGGCTGTCCGGCGTAATGCATATACAATCGTGAAAAAGCCCCTGGACATCGACCATATTCTGGGCTTGCTGGAGAGCACTATAAACAAAAAGATATCAGGGGACCATCGCAAACCACCGCTGTAAGGCCGAAGATGTGTGCCATTCAGGAAAGTACGCCCATGGAAGAGAGAGCGGGACGTCAGACGCCCCCGAGGTTGCTCATCGTCGAGGACAACGAATCGCAACTGCGGACGCTCACCACTATTATGCAAGAAGAGGGTTTTGACGTCATCGGCTGCTCCACGGCGTCCGAAGCACTTGAACACCTCAGCCATCTGGAAACCGGCGTGGTTGTGCTGGACCTGCACTTGCCTGATCTTAGCGGCACACAACTGCTGGAGAGGCTTGCCATCGCTACTGACAGGATTCGCGTCATAATCAACACCGCATACAGCTCGTACGAGTCGGCGAAGGATGCGCTGAACCTCGGCGCGTTCGCTTATGTCGAGAAAGCAGGCGATCCGGATGAACTGCTCCGGCACGTGCACAGGGCATTTGCGGCAAGCCTTCGCTGCTACGCCAATCAACTGGAGATTGCGGTGGCGGAGCGAACCCGTGAGCTGCGACAGGCGAATGAATTGCTCAACAAAAAGATCAAGGAGCAAGAGAAGACAGAGAAGCAGTGGCGGCAAGAAAGAGACAAGGCTCAAAAATATCTTGATGTTGCCGCCGTCATGCTTGTGGCTATCGACTCCGAAGAAAGGGTCGGACTGATAAACAGGAAAGGCTGTAAGATTTTAGGGTACGAGGAGAAAGAAATCCTCGGCAGAAACTGGTTTGACAATTTCTTGCCACAGAGGGTCAAGAATGAGGTCAGGGCGGTCTTTGAGACATTTGTGCGTAGGCAGGCTGACACCCCCGAATATTTCGAAAATCCCGTCTTGACTAGGAGCGGCCAGGAGCGGCTCATCGCCTGGTACAATATATCATTAACAGATGATCAAGGCAATTTTGTCGCAACCCTGATCTCGGGAGAAGACATCACCGAACACAAGAGGACTATGAAGGCTTTAGAGCAGTCCGAGGAGAAGTATCGAGATCTCTTTGTGCATGCGCGCGATGCAATCGTTACGTTTGACCTGGAGGGAAACATCACAGATGCTAACAAGGCGGTCGAAGAGTATGGGTTCAAGCGAGAGGAACTCATAGGCAAGTCGTTCCTGGATTATGTTATTGAAGGGCACAGGGCCAGAGCAGTCGAGGATTTCGAGGCGTTAATCGGCGGTCGTTCTGTGCGCAGCGAGATGGATGTAATCACTCCGAAAGGGACCATCACGGTCGAGTACAGCGACAACCCGATAATACGCGGCAAGCACGTAGTGGGTGTCCAGGCAATTCTGACGGACATTACCGATCGCAAGGAAGCGGAGCGGGTACTGCGGGAAAGCGAGGAGCGGCTGAAGATTCTGTTCGAGTTTACTCCGGATGCCATTTACCTGAACGACCTGGAAGGTTATTTTGTTGACGGTAACAACGCCGCCGAGGAACTGTCAGGGTTTAAGAGGGGCGAATTAGTCGGGAAGAATTTCACTGAAGTGGGTCTGTTGTCGTCCGATGAGATCCCGAAGGCCGTGGCGAATTTGGAGAGAATCGCTGCCGGGCAAACCGTTGGACCGGATGAGTTTACTTTAACCAAGACGGATGGCAGTCGTGTTATGGTTGAGATTAGAGCTTATCCGGTACGAATCAACAATTGGGCCTTATCGCTATGGATAGCCCACGACATCACCAAGCGGAAGGAAGCTGAAGAACGATTGCTTGAGTACCAGGCGAAGCTTAAGGCTATGGCTTTCGATATCTTGCGAACCGAGGAACGTGAAAGGAAGCGCATTGCCATAGGATTGCATGACAACATATGTCAAAACCTGGTCCTTACAAAAGTTTTGCTTGAGTCTGCTTTGAGATTGGTATCGGACCCAAGCGTATCAGAACCACTGAAGATGGCAAACGGGGCAATGAGCGAGTTGATCGAACAAGCTGACTCGCTGACATTTGAGTTAAGTAATCCGATCCTGCATCAGTTGGGTCTTGTCGTGGCGATGGAAAAACACCTCGCCGAAGAAGTGCAACAAAAGCATGGGATTGCATTTGAGCTTGAGAGTGATGAGGGGCTACGTATCCCGGATGAAGAGATTAAGAGTTGTTTATTCCGTATATCACGGGAATTGCTTATGAATATTGTTAAGCATGCGCAGGCACGTAATGTGAAAGTATCCATCCATAAAAGGCAGAGTCAGATACACATCGTTATTCAAGATGATGGGGTGGGATTCGACAGCAAAAAAGTTAGCTCGGAAGTATTTAGGACAAAGAGATTTGGCCACTTTAGTATTCGAGAACAATTGGAACACTTGGGAGGAAACTTTGAGATTGAATCCGAACCAGGGCGAGGCACTACGGCTACGGTGTTCGTACCGCTGGGAGAGAACACACTTGGCTAAATATAAAGGGGGCGTCAATGAATATACTAATTGCAGATGACCACGGAGTTGTGCGGGAAGGACTGAAAGTCCTGATTGATAACCAGCCCGGTATGAAAGTGGTCGGTGAAGCTGAAGATGGGCAGAAGGTAGTGGAGTTGGCAAAGCAGCTTTCGCCGGACATAATAGTCATGGATATCGCTATGCCGAATCTGAACGGAGTTGAGGCCACTCGCCTTATCATCGAGGAAAATCCGAATATCCGGATCATAGCTTTGTCGGTGCACTCCGACAAGCATTTTGTAACAGAGATGCTTAAAGCAGGTGCTTCAGGGTATGTACTCAAATCCTGTCTTTTTGATGAGGTGCTTAGAGCCATACAGACGGTTGGGGGCGGTGATTATTATCTAAGTCCGAAGATAACCGATGTTGTGGTGGATGACTACAAATACTACATGGCCACACTCAATAAATCATCTGAAATTCGTCTCACGGCGCGCGAACGCCAGGTTGTCCAACTGCTGACTGAGGGAAAGTCAACCAAGCAGATTGCCTTAAGTCTGCACGTAAGCCCGAAGACTGTGGATGGGAATCGCCGGGAGATCATGAACAAGCTGGGCATTTTCACAGTCGCGGAACTCACTAAATTCGCAATCAGGGAAGGATTAACTTCGGCAGAATTCTAATCGACCGTGCTGAGGATTATGCCAAACTTGACCATCGCCCTGTAATTCTACAGAAAGAATTCTACGCTCTCCAGGATGTTTTTTTCATCGAAAGGTTTGGTTATATAATCGCTGGCTCCAACTTCATAACCTGTAACTTTGTCCTCTAATGCTCCTTTTGCCGTCACCATGATGATCTTTGTCTCCGAGAGCGAAGGGTACCTGCGCAGCCGTCGACACACCTCGTAACCATCCATGTCCGGCATCATAACATCCAGTAAAATGATATCCGGCTGGAAATCCAGTGCGATTTTTATAGCTTCTTTACCGTTTGCGGCAGTTCTAAGATCGTAGTGTTCGCCGAATAGCTCCTCCATAATTGCCGTATTGTTCGGATTGTCATCAACTGCCAATATTTTCTTCTGTTTATTCATCTTTCTATTCCTTTTCATATCGTATATTCTGACTCGGTGTCCACCTGCTCAGGTTGTTCACATATTCCGGAGTTAACACCGACACCACTCAGTGCCGGCTCTAATGTAGTTTCGGCTTCTGTGGAGATTGGAATCTTAAATGAGAACATAGTGCCGTCCTCCGACCTGTAATGAATATAAATGAGATCGGCCTGTTCGCCTGGGGCAACATTTTTTTCAAGCTGATCAAATCGATTAAAGCTTTCTTCCGCATTGCTACTTTCAATTCCGGGCCAGGTAACTTCAACATCCACATCGATATTGCCTTCAAGACTCTTCACTCTTACATTGATATTGTTCCCTTCATGAGTAGCTCTAATTGCATCACCAAGCAGATTTTCGAGTATTTTCACAATTTTCCGGCGGTCAACATTGACCAACAATTCTTCAGCGGGCATATCGGTACTCAAGCAGGTTTTTCTCGAATCCGCCTTCGGCTTAAGCATATCTATAACTTCTAAGACTACGGATTGTATACTAAATAAGGTTCGCTGCAATTCATTCAGAGGCTTGTGTATTTTTGGGATATCATAAAAGTTGCTCATAATGCTCTCGATACTGTCCATACAATCATTGGCTATTTCCAGTTGGTGATGAAGCTGTGGGTTAATTTCCCCGAAGATGTTGGCCGTAGCCTCAGAAATGATGTTCTTGGCAACGACCACTGGAACTCTCAATTCATTTATTGCTTTAGTAGCAACCTCATGCCACATACGATCCTTTTGTTTAACTCGCTTTAGATCCATATAGAGTCGTATCTTCGCCAGGAATTCGTCACCGTCGAAGGGTTTGGTTATATAATCATCCGCTCCGACCTCATAGCCTTCAAGACGTTCCGATACCATCGCTCTGGCGGAAACCATGATGATCTTCGTGTGCTCTGATGTATAATGCTCTCGTAGCCGTCGACATACCTCGTAGCCGTTCATACCGGGCATCATAATGTCGAGCAAAATGATGTCAGGCCGGAAATCCTTTGCAATCTCCAGAGCCTGTTCACCCGAAGTGGCCGTCTTAAGATCGTAGTTATCCTCTAATAGTTCTTCGACAATTGTGATATTATTAGGATCATCATCTACAGTTAGGATTTTTTCTTGTAATTGCATAATCTTGTCCCATTCCATATTGCAGGCCCTTGCGTAGTATACCTACATGACGCTATGAGCCCATATTAAATCTCTACTCGATTCCCAAGCCATTGCCTGCACCAGCCAATAACAGATCCTTTTGTGTATATGTTTTCATAGATACCGGTATCTCAAATGAGAGTATCACTCCACCCTCAGGCCTGTTCTCTGCCCAGATCCGGCCTCTGTGTGCCACAATGATCTCCTGACAGATCGCGAGACCAAGGCCTGTGCCACCTGCTCCAGTCTTGGTCTTGCTCGACTGCACAAACTTATCAAACACAGTTTTCAACTCATTCTGAGGAATCCCAGGGCCTTGGTCACTAACAGACACTTTGACTGAGTTTTCCAGGAGAAATATAGCAACATCGATGATCCCGCCCTCCGGCGAAAACTTGATTGCGTTATCCAGAAGGTTGCGGAGCACCTGTTTGATCTTATCAGCATCGAGCATGACCTGCCCATCGAATTTGTGCGCTTTGTGTCGTATGCTCAAGCTTCGTTCCGATAGTAACGGCTCTAATTCATTGATCACCGATTTGACTAATATAGCCAGATCGGTTGGCTCGAAGACAAACGTCGTTTTTCCTGATTCCAGCTTGGAAAGGTCAAGTAGGTCATTGAGTAACTCCAGAAGTGTTTTGCCACTTTGTTTGATCCGGCTGAAGTAGTCGAGGAGCTTCTCTGGTTTGGCAGTAGTGTATTTCTTGATCCCAAATGAGGCGAAACTGAGGATGCTATGCAGAGGGGTACGCAGTTCGTGTGACATATTAGCCAAAAATTCGCTCTTGAATTGATTGGCAGCCTCGGCCTCTCCTTTGGCTATCAAGAGTTCTTTCTCTATCTGCTTACGCTCATTAATCTCATTACGTAGTCGTTCGTTTGCATTCTGCAGATTGGCAGTGCGCTCATTCACCATTAGTTCAAGGTGTCGACGGTGCTCTCTCAATTCATCTTCCATGCGCTTACGCTCGGTGATGTCCTGGCCGACTGCAATGACTCCGATGGATTGGTCCATAGCATCGAAGAGAGGCGACGCGTTCCACAGCAAAATATGCTGACTTCCATCTCGTACACGAATCAAATTTTCAAAACTCCTGGCCGTTCTCCCCGATAACACCTCTCTCATATCGAAGGCAACTCTATCCCGAGTTTCATCCGGCACAAACAATTCCAAGTAGTCTTTATTTAATACTTCCTGCCGTTGCCATCCGTAGAGATGCTCTGCCTGCTCATTCCACTCTAATATTCGATACTCGGATGACAGCACAAAAATTGCGCTGCCGGCGGTCTGGACAACTGAACGGAACCGGTTCTCAGTCTCCGTCAACCGTTGTCTCACACGCTTCCTTTCAAGTGAATATCGGATAGTCCGGACCAGCATGTGTTCCAGGGATCTTCCTTTAACAAGATAGTCATCTGCCCCATTTCTTATTGCCTGCAGACCCGTTTCCTCATCGTCCATACCGGTTAAAACAACGATCGAAGCATCGGAATTCGCTTTTTTAGTGTTCTGGACAGTGTCGATTCCTCTGCTATCCGGAAGATTGAGATCCAGTAGCGTGATGTCGTAGTCACCATTGTTCAGACATTTGATGGCTTCGGACAGAGTACCTGCATCGTCCACATTAAACTGTCCGGGCGGATTGGACCTGGCCAAAACCACCTTTACCAGTCGGCGATCCAGAGGATCATCATCCACCAGCAGGATATTTGTCTTTCTAACGTTCACTTTAATCTCTTTGTAATTTTCCGATTAGCAAATATTTAGCAGATCAAGTTCTAATCTCCGGGATCATTTTCAACCAATAATACCTCAACAGGCTTGAACTATTCCGTTTTTTACCAGCTACATCAAGTTCGTACACTTGAAACCAGTTTATATTGCTCTTGCTCCACGGTTTTCAATTCCGGCAGGGTAAACCAGAACATCGAACCGACACCTACCTTCGATTCTATTCCAATCTGGCCGCCATACTTGTCCACTATCTTTTTGCACACCGAAAGCCCAGTTCCTACTCCTTCATTTTCCTGCTTAGAATGCAAACGTATAAACATTTTAAATATATCCTTATGATGTTTTTTATCGATACCCACTCCATTATCCTGTAATTCTATCCTGACTTTATCTTCTGTGATTCTTTCAGCCCTTATCAGGATTCGCGGCTGGATATCCTCCCTGCGATACTTGATCCCATTGATAATAAGATTCTGTAATAGTTGTCTTACCAAATCGGGATCAGCATGGACTTTTGGCAGAGATTGTGAAATTTCAATTATAGCGTCAGTTTCTTCTATTAGTGTCGTAAGTTCGAATTGTTCCAATTGTTCGACGGTTTCATTTAAATCAACCATCTCAAACACCGTTGCCTTTGTGTTTATCCGTGAATACGCCAGGAGATCTTCTATCATCTGAGTCATCCTTTCGGCTCCATCGATCATAAAACTCAGGTTTTCCTGGTTTTCCTTGTCAAGTTTTCCATCAAGAGAATCTTTGAGAAGCATGCCAAACGAAGAAATCTTTCGCAGCGGCTCACGAAGATCGTGCGATGCCATGTGAACGAAATCCCTGAATTCCCCATTCGAGACTTCCAGAGCTTCCTCAGCTCGTTTGCGTTCGGCTATTTCTTTGTGTAATCGTTGATCGATAGCTTCCAACTTTTCCTCACATGCCCTCAATTGCTGCTTGGCGGCATTATGCACATCTGTGGATATGATGGTCTTCTTCAAATCTGAGGTCATTTGGTCAAGTGCTCGTGAGAGCTGGCCGATTTCATCTCTTGCATCTGTTCCCACCCTATGATCCAAATTACCCTGACCTATTATCTCAGTACCTTTGTGCAGAGCCTTGAGCGGTTCTACTAAAGACCTTGTTACGGCCAGCATGATACCAATAGCTATAAGCACAACAAAGGCAGATGCCGTTAAACCATATCGAAAGCTGCGAGCATGCGCTTCATGGACCGCATCTTCCGCTGCGGCCAGTTCCGCCATATCACTCATTGTGATTGCGCCGGGAGTAATAACACCTTGTAGTTCTTCAAACGCATCGCACATAGTCTTGGAAGTATTCAGGCAAAAGGCGATAATTACCAGCATTGCCAAAACAACGAATCCAAATCCTATATATAGTTTCATACGTATCTTCATGTTCTTTGTCCTTTGTATTGTCTTTTTACTTACGTAAGCATTTTTTTCTTAATCAAGAAATGGGGGATAGTAACCGCTGCCCTTTATGGCTGTATTTCGACAAGGCCTTTACCATTTTAGGACAGCGGCACTATCCGTTAGCAATTAAGAATTCCAAATTATCAAACCATCTGATCTTACTAAAGATACTACAGCGCCACTTGGTAGCCGAACTTAGAGTTCTCACTTAGGCGCTTATTGGCCATCAATCGGCCCCTCTAAGTAATTAAATCCTAAGGTGTCAGCCATGAGGGGTGGCCGAAGCATCTACTGTTGAAAAGCATAAAGGCCAAATATAGACATAAGCCCTAATCCCCAAAACTCATACCTTACCATCTCCATCAAACGTGACGCTGTAGTATTGAAAGAGCGACGAAAAGCAGAAACGAAAGGGTGCGTTGAATCCGCTCCAGGAGCGACTCTTCCGGTTCAATTCATTGTCAAATAGCAAATGTTCGTCCTAACTAATCGGAGCTTTCAGGACAGCGAATCACCATACGATTCCTGGTTATCATGTTCCCAAAGCCTGGCCCCATTTGCGTGTGAAGCGTGAAACGAAACAGTACGAGATAGGCTTCGCGAGATACGGACGACGAACAAGGCAGGGCTTTCCGAACGGCAAAGCCAGGAAGAAGCTGGTTAAACAGGCTTATTATGCAGGCGATAACTCCAAAGACATAGTTGAAGTACGATGCCGTCATACTGGCGGATTTGAATATGCGAGCTTGGTTCTGGGGAATGAAGAAAGTGAGAAGATAATGTTGAAAGGTCATCGAGTAAGGACTTTTATATATGTGCTGATGGGCCTCATCGTGTTTTGTTCCAGTCCGCATTTGTTGGCCCAGCAGCAAGACGCAAACGAGCCGGACGATTTCTTTGATATGTCTATCGAAGAGTTGATGGAGGTGGAGGTCCGGACTGCATCCAAATACAAACAGAAGATCAGCGAAGCACCTTCTTCGGTGACGATTATTACCGCTGAAGAAATCCGAAAGTACGGCTATCGTACTCTGCTTGACATCCTGAACAGCATACCGGGTTTTTACACGACATACGACAGGAACTACGGTTATGTGGGCGTTCGCGGATTTGGTCGGCCGGGCGATTATAACTCCCGGATACTCGTGATGATCGACGGTTATCGACTCAATGATAATATTAGCGACTACTTAGGGGTTGCCACTGATTTCCGTCTTGATGTTGACCTCATCGAAAAGATTGAAATCGTTCGCGGGCCAGGCTCTTCGCTTTACGGCAGCAACGCTCTTTTTGCTGTAATTAATGTTATCACGAAAAACGGTAAGGATTACAAAGGGGCTGAGTTCTCAAGCGAAATAGCCAGTTTTGATACTGAAAAAGCACGAGTAACCTATGGTCAAGTTTATGACAACGGATTGGATTTGCTTGCTTCGGGAACCTATTTTGACAGAGACGGTGATGAACTGTATTATCGGGAATTCGATGACCCCTCCACGAATAATGGCCGTGTAAGAAATGATGACGACAGCTTCAAGAACTTCCTGATAAAAACATCTTTTTCTGATTTCAGTTTTGTGGCGGCTCAGACAGATAGAGAAAAAGGAATTCCCACTGCACCATGGTATACTGTATTTGGCGATCGTCGAACCAGAACTCGGGATAGGATTACTCTGCTTGGCTTAAAATACGAACGCGATTTTTCGGACGATTTTTCTATTCTGTCTAAGCTCTCTTATAATCACTACAATTATAACGGAGACTGGGTGTTTGATGATGGCGGAGGAGGAACATACATATGGGAAGACAACTGGCGCGGCCAGTGGTGGATAGGAGAACTGCAGTTCACCAAGAAGCTGTCCGACCAGCATAAATTCGTATGGGGCGCCGAAAGCCAATATAACGTTCAGCAGGACCAGAAAGCTCGCGATCCTTGGTATATCTATCTGAACGACAAAAGGCATTCTAAGAATTGGAGCATTTACGTACAGGATGAATTCAAACTCTTAGATAATCTGATCATAAATGCTGGATTGCGTCGGGATTACTACAACACCTTTGGTGGTACCTTCAATCCCCGTCTTGCCCTGATATATCTTCATTCGGAAGCCACAGTTCTGAAATTCATTTACGGAAAAGCGTTTCGCGCCCCCAATGCTTATGAACTTTACTATAGCGATGGGGGAACCACCAGCAAATCAAATCCCAATCTTAATCCTGAAACCATAAAAACGTACGAAGTCGTACTGGAACGAACTTTGAATAAAAACCTTCGTGGCACTGTAACCGGTTTTTACAACATGCTAGAAAATCTCATTGGCCAAACCACTGACCCTTCCGATGGACTGATTATGTCCGACAACCTCGGCGAAGTAACGGCAAAAGGCCTCGAAGCGGCCCTTGACGGCAAATGGAATAATGGAATGCGAGGCCGAATAGGCTATTCCTTCGTACAAACCCGCGATAAGACCACCGGAGAGACTTTGGCTAATTCGCCGAAGAATATGGTCAACTTTAACCTGATATACCCGCTGGTGCCAAAGGAACTTTTTGCCGGTTTTGAAAGCAAGTATATCGGCGAACGAAAAACATTAACCGGCAATTACGAAGATGGCTCGGTGGTTACTAATCTAACTCTTACTTATGAGAATGCTGCGAAAAGGATGGAAATCCAGGTGGGCGTTTATAACCTGTTTGACGTCAAATACGGTCATCCGGGATTCGGAGAACACGTGCAGGATATTATCGATCAGGACGGCAGGACTTTTGGGATAAGACTTACGCAACGTTTCTAAGAAACGCAACATCGAGGGCTATTATCAACTAAAAATGATTTTAAGTTTAGATATGGTGAGTGCAAAAGGTTGAAAAAAAATAATGGCAAGAATAAAAGCTTATATCCTAATAATTATAGTTCTGAGCTTGTCAGGATTAATTACATCACAAGCTGAGGTGTATGGACAGCATCAGGATCCGAACGAGGCTGAGGATTTTTTTGATATGTCTATCGAAGAGTTGATGGAGGTGGAGGTAATCTCAGCATCCCGGCAGGCGCAGAAGATCGGTGAGTTGTCGGTGCCGGTCAGCCTAATCAGTGCCGAAGACATCCATTACAGCGGCCTGACCAGTATTCCCGAAATCTTACAATTTTCTCCTGGTATCGACATGCTAAGAATAAGCCGCTTCAGATACGCCGTGGGGGTACGGGGACTGCACGAATTCATTTCAGACCGTACGTTGGTGCTTATCAATGGACGTTCTGCCGAAAGCCCGTTGTTTGGAGGCGCAGAATATTACACACTACCGATTCTTATGGAAGATATCGAACGAATAGAAGTTGTGCGCGGTCCTGGCGGAGCAGCCTGGGGCGCAAACGCCTTTAATGGTGTGATTAACATAATAACAAAAAAGCCGGAAGATATTCTCGGCGTTTTCAGCTCAACGACAATGACTGAATTCGGGGACAGCTACACCCATATTCGCGTGGCGGACAAAAAAGACAAATGGAAATGGCGAGTGTCTGCAGGGTATGAAGACCTTAAAAATTCCGACGATGCCGGCGCGGGCGGATATGTATCCAATACCACCGCTGGAGTGGATGCTCTAATGGGTTTTAGCAGTTTTACGGCGAGTGATTTTATGCGCAACTGGCGATTTGATAGCGAAGCCTTTTATGATTATTCCGACCAGACCAGGATATCATTTGGAACCGGTTATTCCCACGCCCAAGTAGGTGACTGGGAGTTCGGCGGATATTATCCGGGGGGAAACGGTTGGTACGAAACGGTCCGTTCATATACAAAGTTGGAGCACGAATTTGAGAATGGCAGTACCGGGTATCTACAGTGGTTCGATAATTTCGCCAGTTCAAAGGTACCGACCCTTATGAAATGGAACTGGATGCAGAATGATATCGAGGGACAATTGAATTTCAAGGCTGCAGATGCCCACAACGTTACGATAGGCGGAAATTTTCGGTTTATACAGCTCGACATCGAACAACAGGACACTCAGCAGCTTACATACGTCGGTGAGCCTTTTGACGAGCAAATAGCGGGGGCTTTCTTAATCGACCGCTGGCCACTGAGTGACCGGCTTACTCTTGAAGGACAGATTCGTGGAGACTGGTATTCTGAAACGCAAACTGATTGGGCAACTCGATTGACCGCACTTTACGCAATGGATACAAAAAAGGACCATATGCTTCGATTCAGCTTCGCCAAGGCTTTTCGCACTCCTTTCATATCACCTCGCAATGTTTGGACCAGTCGCGTCCCTTTACCCTGGCCTGACCTATATGCGTTTAATGTTAGACCGGCTGATGAATTGGAAGACGAGGAAATCTATTCACTCGAGGCAGGTTATACAAGTAAATTGACCGACAACCTCACCCTCCGTGCCGATACCTATTACCAGCGTTACACCAAGCTGATTGGATACACCAAGACATACGATGGTTATGGAATACCCTATCATAAGGCTGAAAATATTGACGGAGCCGATGCCTGGGGCGCTGAAGTAGAATTGGCCCTCCAGGGCAAACCTGGAAAAATCTCCGCCTGGTATGCTTATAATGACTTCGAAGAGGATTCGCCCCAGCAGGGCATTCGCGCCTATGTTCCTGCTGAACACAAGGCCGGATTAACCGGGCGTCTTTTTTTGTCGGACGGGTGGACATTTAATGCAAACTATAAGTATATGGATACAACCCGTAAGCTTGACCTTGACACAACCCTTTTAGAGGTTGGCTCATCGCATCGCCTTGACTTGGGACTGGCAAAAGAGTTCGCCAAAGGCAGAGGCGAATTTATGATTGGCGTAAGTGACTTATTAAACAATACAAATGGTCCCAATTTTGCGATAGGTCAATTAACCGCCCATGATGTACCGGGCCGGATGTTCTTTGCACGTATGCAATTGAGGTTCTAAGCCTCCGACAGATTAAAGAAATTGTAAGACTTGAAGAATGAGAATTAGACCATACATTTTGTTGTTTACATTGTTCTCTCTTGTACTCGTGGCTGCGCCACGGGTCTGCGCGGATTCCGAAAAAAGTAAGGAATATCAAATCAAGGCGGCCTTCTTGTATAACTTCGTCAACTTTGTTGACTGGCCCAAAGAAAAAGTGACCAAAAGTAATGAGCTGATAACAATTGGAATCATCGGCAGTGATCCGTTCGGAAAGGTCTTTGAGCCTCTTAAAGATAAGCAGGCCAAAAGCAAAAAAGTACTGATAAAGCGATTTGTCAGTCTTAAAGAATCCAAACTATCCAGCGACCAAATCGAAGCAATCAGAAAATGCCACTTGTTGTTCGTATGCAATTCTGAGAAAGAACAGCTTAAAGAGATCATCAATTTAGTTCAAGGCCACAGCATCCTTATTGTTGGAGATATGGACGGTTTTCTCGAATCCGGCGGCATTGTCAATTTCGTAATAGATGATCAGAAAGTCCATTTTGAAATCAACAACTACACCGCTAAGCAAGCAAAGCTTAATATCAGGTCGAAACTCCTACGTCTGGCCAAAAGAGTGATAGAAGAAGACGAAGCAAAGGGGGCGAAGGACTGATCATGTCTATAATGCGAAACATGACAATAAAACGTAAGCTGATATTGATTATCATGCTTACGTGTACAATAGCTTTGCTGCTGGCCGGCACTTTAAACCTGTTCCATCAACACACACAAATCCGGAAAGAACTAATTCGCAGTATATCATGCTATGCGCAAATCATAGGTGAAAACTGCAGGGCGGCGATCTCTTTCGAAGATGCAAATGACGCATCGGACATGCTCGAATCACTGGATACAGAGTCTTCGATAGCTTTCGCCTGTATATATACGAAAGAAGGCAAGGTGCTGGCCCGCTACCGGTGTCCTGACATTACGGAGGATATCCCGGCGCCGCCTTGTGCCAAAGAAAGCTACCGGTTTGGTAAACGCTACCTCAAGCTATTCAAGGAGATTAACAGCGGCGATGAGGTTGTCGGCACAGTATATATCCAGCTTGACACGAGTGAGATGAAGACCCAGCTCCGGCTGGAAGCGGGCATTATGATCCTGCTTGTGCTCGCGTGTTCCCTTGTAGCCTATCTGGTTTCATTAAGACTTCAGCGTGTTATCTCCGGCCCGGTCGTCGATCTGGCTGAGGTCGTAAAAGCTGTTTCAGAAAAGAAGGACTATTCCATCCGGGCCGTGAAGCAAAATAATGATGAGATAGGCACATTTATAGACGCATTCAACGCGATGTTGGAGCAAATCCATCAGCGCGACTCAGATCTGCGCGAGGCCAGGGACAAGCTGGAGGAAAGGGTCGCAAAACGCACCTCTGAGTTGACTTGTGCCAATGAACAATTGACCAGAGAAATTACCGAGCGCAAGCAGGCCGAGGAAGCCCTGCGTACCAGCGAAGCCCAACTGTCAAATGCCATGAAGATCGCTCATCTTGGATATTGGGGGTATGATGTAGCTGATGACCAGTTTACTTTTAATGATCACTTCTACGATATTTTTCACACAACAGCCGAGCAAGTTGGTGGTTATAAAATGAAGCCTGCTCGATACGCTGAATTATTTGTATATCCTGACGACAGGCAGGTAGTCGCTATTGAAATGAAAAAGGCCCTTGAAACCACAGATCCACAATACAAACGTCAATTAGAACACCGTATTGTATATGCAACCGGTGAGACAGGTTACATTTCTGTCCGTTTCTCTATCGTTAAAGACAAACAGGGCCGTACCATCAAAACTTTCGGTGCAAATCAAGATATCACCGATCTCAAGAATACAGAAATGGCGTTGCGAAAAGGCGAAGAGCGGTTCAGGCAGGTGGTTGAAAGTGCCGGCGACTGGATTTGGGAAGTTAATGTCGAAGGATTATACACATACGCAAGTCCTGTTGTAGAAAGAGTACTTGGCTATAAGCCGGAAGAAATTGTCGGCAAAAAGCATTTTTATGACTATTTTGCCCCAGACGTGAAAGAGGGACTAAAAAAAGCAGCCCTTGAGGCTTTTGCCAAGAGGGAGAGTATAAAAGGCTTTGTTAATCCTAATATGCATAAGAATGGCAGCACCGTCATTATGGAGACATCCGGCACACCGATAATAGACGAGAAAGGAAATCTCTGCGGGTATAGGGGAGCAGATAGAGACATCACCGGACGCCTGCAGAAAGAGAAAGAACTCAAAAAAGTTCATGAAGAATTGGTATCAGCATCGCATAGAGCCGGCATGGCGGAAGTGGCAGCCGACGTACTGCACAATGTCGGGAATGTTCTCAATAGTATTAACGTGTCGACAACGCTGATTACCGAGAAAATCGCCAAATCGGAGCTGGCCAATGTGCAAAAAGTCGCGAGCATTATAAATGAACATATCGATGAAATTGGAACGTTCCTCACCGAGCACTCTCAGGGAAAACACATCCCAACCTATCTGGCTGAGGTCAGCAAGTGTCTGCAAGCCGAGCAAACCGATATCATTGGCAAGCTCCATGTCCTGGCCGACAACGTCCAGCACATCAAGGACATCATCAGTATGCAGCAGGCATACGCCAAGGTTTCAGGCGTCTTAGTGCAAATGTCTCCCAGCCAGTTAGTGGAAGATGCCATCCAGATCAACAGTGCAGGTTTGCAGCGTCATGGAACCCGGCTTGTACGTGAGTTTCAGGAGCTTCCAGACATCGAGATTGATAAACAGCGGGTGCTCCAAATCATGGTGAACCTGATCAGCAACGCCAAGTATGCCTTAAGCGGCAGCGACAAAGAAGACAAACTATTGACCATCCGCATCAATCGACGCGGTGAGGACCGCTTCCGGATCGAAGTGGCTGATAACGGTGCAGGCATACCGAAGGAGAATCTGACGAAGATATTCAGCCATGGATTCACCACCAAGCAACATGGTCACGGCTTCGGCCTGCACAGTAGCGCGTTGGCCGCCAAGGAGTTGGGAGGGTTCCTGACGGTTCACAGTGACGGTTTGGGCAAAGGAGCGAGGTTTACGTTGGAGTTGCCGTTTAAGTCGGCGAGGGTCACGCAATGAATGAGAAGATCCAAAAGAATCGGCGTATCCTGCTGATCGACGACAGCGAGAGCATTCACAAAGACTTCCAGATGATTCTTGCAAACACTGATGCGGATACGGCAGTCCTCCATGAAGCGAGAGTTGCAATTTTTGGCGACACATCGAACTTATCGCAGCGAATGAGTTTTGAGCTCGATTCCGCCTTCCAGGGCCGCGATGGATTAAAAAAAGTCCGGCAGGCATTGCGCGAGGGGCGTCCTTACGCGATGGCTTTCGTTGATATCCGGATGCCGCCGGGTTGGGATGGAATCGAAACAATCAAGCGGATTTGGCGGACGTACCCGGAACTTGAGGCCGTAATCTGTACAGCCTATTCCGACTATGAATGGAACGATATCGTTGCCAAGCTGGGACAAACGGACCGGTTGCTGATCTTGAAAAAGCCCTTTGATAATGTGGAGGTGTACCAGCTTGCCAGTGCGCTGACGGAAAAGTGGAATCTCGCCAGACAGGCCGAAGCGGCGATGGAAGCCGCCAAGGCGAAATATCAGGATCTCTACGATAACGCGCCTGATATGTATGCTTCGACGGATGCCAAGACAGGGAGAATTCTTCAGTGCAACCGTACACTGACGACATCCACAGGCTACAGCAAAGAAGCACTCATCGGTCAGCTCATTTCCAATCTGTACCACCCCGACGGCATGGACGAGGCGAAAAAAGCGTTCGATTCATTCGTGGCCGGAGAAGAGGTGCGCGACACCGAACTCCAATTGAAAAAAAGAGGTAGTGGCAAAATTGATGTCAGCCTGAACGTATCCTCTGTTCGAGATGACCAGGGGCATGTCTTGTACGGAAGGTTATCCTGGCGCGATATCACGGACCGCAAGAGGGCCGAAGATTGTTTGAAGGAAACCAACGAAAGGCTTGTTCAAATGGCAAATCAGATCAGTAACATCATGAAGGATGTAGCTGAGATTGATAAGGATACTCCATATCTGCGATTTAAAAATCCTGACCTTATGCCGTGCTATGAAGTGAAAAACTGCACCCAGACTGACTGTCCCGCTCGCGGAAGTCATGGAGCGACAAGATGTTGGGAAATTGCGGGTACTTACTGCAAGGGTGAAATCCAGGGTGTCTTTGCCAAGAAAATCAAGGACTGCCAGAAGTGTGAGGTGTACAAACAAGCGCGGACCAATCCCCTGTGCAATCTTGGGGAGTCGTTCAATGAGATGATCGGTATTCTGGAATATCGGCAGCAGGAACTGGAACAGGCCAAGAGAGAGGCCGAAAATGCGAATGAGGCAAAGAGTCAGTTCCTTGCCAATATGAGCCATGAAATCCGTACACCAATGAACAGCATCATAGGTTTCAGCGAAATGCTGGCCGAGGATGGTCTCAGCGACGAACAGAGACAGTATGCCAATCTTATTCGAGAAAGTGGTACGAACCTTTTGAGGATTATAAATGATATCCTGGATTTCTCAAAAATTGAGGCAGATAAATTCGAAGTCGACATGATTGAATGCGGGCTTGATCAGATTCTCACAGACGTGGACTCGATGCTGCGTCCACAGGCGGAGAGGAAGAAATTGGAGTTTGGAGTGTTGCACAGCAATTGCCTGCCTGCACGAATTCGCACGGATCCGACACGCCTGCGTCAGTGCCTCATCAATCTCGCGAGCAATGCCATAAAATTCACAGAAAAAGGCTACGTATACATGAATGTTTCGTTCGAATGCGACGGGGACGACAAACCGCTTATCCGCTTTGATATCGAAGATACAGGTATAGGGATCAAACCGCAAGACCTTGAAAAGGTATTTGCGTCATTTACTCAGGCCGATGGGAGTACCGCCCGTAAGTATGGCGGCACCGGATTGGGTTTGACTATCACGAGGCAATTGGCGCTTCTACTCGGCGGAAATATTATGGTCATTAGTGAAGAAGGAAAGGGTTCCACGTTCTCACTTGTTATCCCAACGGGTCTTGATTCGACCGGGCAATTGCATTCAGACACAGACGATACTATCGAGCAGATAGACAGCCGCGATGAGAAAACAGGACTACCCAAATTCTCCGGGCACGTGCTTGTTGCCGAAGACGTCGAGACTAATCAGGTGCTTGCAAAGGCACTGCTAAAGCGGATGGGTCTGGATGTGACGATTGCAGCCGATGGAAATGAAGCGGTAAAGAAGGCTCTTGCCCAGAACTTCGACCTGATATTCATGGACATCCAAATGCCCGAGATGGATGGCTATCAGGCTACAAGATCGCTCAGAGAACAAGGCATAAAGACACCTATCATCGCCCTGACAGCGCACGCCATGAAGGGAGATGGCCAAAGATGTATCGAAGCCGGCTGTGATGACTACTTGCCCAAGCCGCTCGACCGCCGGATACTTGTGGAAAAACTCCGCAAGTACATCTCGCCGAGCAACGAAGCTTTAAGTGAAAAAGCCAACTCAGTCAAATCGCATGTGGATGAGCTCGCAAAGCTCTGTTCGAGTCCTATTCCTCAGGAATCTAATCTGAAGGAAGCTGTTGGAGTTGATGACAACAAGGAAATACTTAACTGGGACGATCTTATCGGCAGATTAGGGGATGAGGAGTTGATCAAGGAAATTGTGCCGATATTCTTAAACGATAATAAAGAGCGGCTTGAAATGCTCACAAAGGCAGTAAAAGCCGGCGATGCTCAGGCCATCAGGTTGTATGCTCACGCAGTGAAGGGCGCTGGTCGAAATATTGGAGCAAAAAGACTTTCTGATATAGCCCATTGTCTGGAAAGTGCGGGTAGAGAAGGTGATGTGGAGGCGACTGTGTCACTTTTTGATGAGCTGAAGGCCGAACTTGAAAAAGTCATGACGTTCTTGTCCCGGACGGACTGGATTGAAATCGCAAAACGGGAGAAGGTCATTACGGATGAGAAACTCAATGCCAATACTACTTATTAGAGATCGAGACAATCGATACTCTGAAGATTCTTAAGCGAGTTGACAGGTGGAAACTGAAATAAACGAAACAACACAAGCTCTTATTGACAGAAAGCTTATCAAGGTCCTGCTGGTCGAGGATGATGAGATTGATAGACTCTTGGTTAAACGAGCATTGGCCAGGAATCATACACATATTGAGTTTGCTACTGATTCAGCAGGGAATTTATCAGAGGCAATTAAGTGTCTCAACACCAGGGAGTATGATGTAGTATTGCTTGATCTGATGCTTCCTGATAGCCTGGGACTTGAAACGGTTCAAAAGATTAAGAAAATTGATTCACACGTTCCTATCGTAGTGTTAACAAGATTAGATGATGAAAAAGCTGGTCTTTACGCTATAAAAACCGGTGCAATGGATTATCTGATTAAAGGGCAAGTGTTGGATAATGTGCTGATTAGAACGATTCAATATGCTATCGAACGCAATCAGATGCAACTGGTTTTGCAAGAAACAAACGATAAGCTCGAATTACAAGTTGAGGAACGAACCAGAAAACTTTCAAAAACAAATGAACTTTTGAACAAAGAAATTGTAGAGCGTAAACAAATTGAAGATGCTCTGCGCAGCAGCGAAGCAAATCTTCGCAAAGTCATCAGTGTAAGCCCTGAGGGTATTATCATCTTGGACCAAAACGGGATAATAAACTTTGCCAATTCCACTGCGGAATCCTTTCTTGATCGCGACTCAGGACAACTTCTGAGAGAAAAATTTGCATTTCCTATTAACTTGAATAAAGCAACAGAGATTGAGATCGTCCGTGAGATTGGAGAAATAGTCACAGTTGAGATGAATGTGGCAGAGATAGATTGGGAAAAGCAAAAGGCTTATCTTGTGTCACTGCATAACATAACCGAACGCAAAAAGTCGGAGGAGAAAATAAAAGAGGCGATAGAAATAAAATCTAAATTCGTAGCTACGGCCTCTCATGAATTGCGAACACCGCTTACTGCCATAAAAGAGGGTATACGTTTAGCGGTTCATGAGAAAACAGGGGAACTTAATGATGAACAAAAAGAGTTGTTAAGTATCGCGAAAAGAAACGTAGATAGACTTGCCAGGTTGATTAATGATATTCTGGATTTTCAGAAGCTTGAGGCAGGCAGGACGAACTTTAATCTCCAGGAAAATGATATAAACATAATTGTCAAAGATGTTTATGATACCATGACCCCTGCTGTAAAGCGTTTAGGTCTGGATTTTATACTTGAACGTGAAGACAACCTGCCAAAAGCTAAATTTGATAGCGATAGAATTGTGCAGGTTATGACAAACATGGTTAGTAATGCCATGAGATTTACGGAAAAAGGAACTATCAAGATTGCCACTAGCAAAAGTGAAAATGTAATTCAGGTCTCTGTCTCTGATACGGGCTGTGGAATCAGGAGAGACGATCAGCCAAAAGTATTTCACGAATTTGAACAATTGGGCCAAGGTGGAGACAGAAAAACAGGCGGTGCTGGTCTTGGTCTTGCTATTTCCAAGGCGATCATTGAACAACATAGGGGTAAAATCTGTGTGAAATCCGAGTATACGAAAGGTTCGACCTTCTATTTCATCTTGCCCATTGAGGAACGAAGGACCAAAGAAAGAGACGAATTCAATGGTGAAATAGACAGGCTCTATAGTAATCGGAAACTATAGTTCGCCTGTGAAAGGTGTAGCCTTGCAATGCAAAAGGATTATTTTAGATGAATAGAAAAAATATACTCATAGTAGATGATGAGCGAGATGTTCTTTTGGTACTTGAAAAAGGATTAACCGCAGAAGGATATTCTGTTATTACGGCCTCCAATGGTAATGATGCCATAAGTTTGGCAAAATCAAGACGTCCTGATCTTATTATACTCGACGTGTTAATGCCGGATATGGAAGGTCCCGAAGTCAAAAGAAAACTTAAAGAAGACCCTGAAACCAAAGATATCCCCCTAATATTTCTTACTGGAATGTTCCCAAAGCGAGAAGATGACCAAGAGGGACGTATAGTTGCTGGGTATGTATTGTTTGAGAAGCCATACGACATTTTAGAACTCGTGTTTGCGATTGAACAGCTTCTAAGAGAGAAAGTATCGTCTGAATTATAATGGAGATTCAACATGGGCAAAAAGACAATAATGATTATTGACGATGATATGGATAACCGGCTGGTGCTCGAGAAAAGATTAGCTGCAGAAGGATATTCCATTATCACAGCTTACAACGGTAACAACGCCTTAAGCATAGCAAGATACAAACGTCTCGACCTTATTATACTCGATAGTGTATTAGGAGACATGCTTGGCGAAGAGGTTGCTGCAAGATTGAGGGAAGACGCGAAGACAAATAATATTCCTATTATATTCTTGAGCGCCTTGTTATCGAAGGAAGATGAAGTAGAAAAGGAAGGTGTTTTTACTGAGGAGAAGGTGTTTGCTAAGCCATACGATATGGAAAAACTGCTGACAACAATAGAAAAATTCCTATTTGTGTTGGCAGTGAAAACATAAATCATAAGACCTATAGGAGTTCGACTGATGAATAAGAATATTTCTGTCTTAGTAATTGACGATGAAACAGATATAAGAAAAGTATTGGAATATAACTTGGAGTTGGATGGGTTTGATGTGTATTCGGCGGCTAATGGGCCAACAGGTCTAAAGATAGCCCGTGAGAAAAAGCCTGATGTGATTCTCTTAGATTGGGTAATGCCGAAAATGGATGGATTGGAAGTTCTCGCGGAGCTTAGAGATGATGAAAGGACAAAGGACATAATTGTATTTATGTTAACAGCTAAAAGCATGATGGATGACGTGGCTACGGCTCTTGCCAACGGTGCCGATGACTATATCCCAAAGCCTTTCGAAGGAGCAGAGTTGGGGCTAAGGATTCTGAGTATGTTTGAGGCATTTAGAAAGCGGGAAAGAGGCATTGTCTGTGAAAGTGAAAGAGTAATATGCTTACAATCATCAGAAAATGATTGACAGAGATATAAAGGTGAAAAGCTGACAAAAAGCGGTTTGTATTACTCTTTGCTGTGAAGAAGAAGTCGCAGAGTTGGTAGGGTGCGTCTGTGATAACAAATGAAAATAGAGTAGTACAATCCCCGACAATAGGACTATGTAGTAAAATGAAAACTCACTCAGACAACTCGTTAGTTATGGGAATGGGAATGCAGAAGACGCAAAGATCAGCGATTGGTGCTAGTAGGTGGCGCGACAGCCTTCTACCAATAGCCGTATTGTCAACTCTTGGTATCTCACTGACACTAGGTATCTCGTATGTCGAGGGCTTACTGCCCAATTTTAGGCTGGATCATGTGGTCTTACATGCCGTGCTTGAGACTCTTGGCTGTATGCTCGCCCCGGGAATTGCCAGCTTTCTCCTGATGCGGGGCGGAGAAGAGAAAAATAGGTACACAGTTTGGTTGGCATCCTCCATACTGGTAATGGGTATTATTGATGCTTTTCATGCAAGTATGATGCCTGGCAACGGATTTGTCTACATGCGCAGTACAGCCCAGTTGGTAGGTGGCATGTGCATTGCCCTAATTTGGCTGCCTGAGCGGCTAATACAGGCGAAATTGATTGAATTACTACCTAAAGCACTTGCGGCAACAGTTGGATTGATTTGCGTGATATTGTTAACCTTTCCCGAAATAATACCTATGGTTTTGGTAGATGGGAGGTTCACTGGAGTTGCAATAATATTCAACTTTACCGGAGGCATTCTCTTTCTTGCTGGAGTAGCATACTTCATCTTCCGTTTTGACCGCAATCAGGATACTATGCAAGTGCTGTTTGCTGTTTACTGTCTGCTTTTTGGTGTAGCCGGTTTGACCTTTATGTTCTCACGTCTTTGGAGTGCCGGATGGTGGATTCTGCATATTGCACGCTTGGCAGGCTACGTTGTGGCGTTCAGGTATGTCTCTGCCAGTTGCTCGTCGCACTATCTGTCTCTTATTCGAAACCAGGAGACTCTTCGACACGCAAACTCACGAGTAGAGGAGTCAAAGCGGGAACTCGAAAGGCTCAATGAGCAGCTTGAGGCATCCGTCCAGCAGGCGAATGTGCTGGCTCAGGAAGCCGAAGCAGCTAATCAGGCCAAGAGCGAATTCCTGGCCAATATGTCACACGAGCTGCGCACCCCCCTGCACAGTATTATTAGCTTTGCCTCATTCGGCGTCAAGAAATATAGTACCGCCAAACCGGAGAAGCTCCTCGACTACTTCACCCGAATCAAACAAAGTGGTAAAACTCTTCTGGAGTTACTCAATGACCTGCTTGACCTAGCCAAGCTGGAATCAGGAAAAGTTGTGTTTGCGTTCAAGCCAACCGATCTGGTTATGCTAATCAAATCCGCAACAGATGAATTTGATGCGTTATTATCTGAGCGAGACTTAAACGTTAAGCTCGAAATGGTTGAATTTGATGGTCAGATCACAATCGATGCTGATAAGATCAAACAGGTACTCCGTAATCTTTTGAATAACGCGATCAAGTTTTCACCGAAGGGCGGGATCATCGATGTTGCTATATTCCTCCTGGAAAACTCAGTCAAAGTGTCTGTTAGTGACCAAGGCCCTGGGATTCCTCAGAATGAGTTGAAAACTGTGTTTGATAAGTTTGTGCAGTCGAGCAAAACCAAGACAGGGGCAGGTGGCACAGGCCTTGGTCTCGCGATCTGTCATGAGATTATTGCAGCACACAAAGGCCGGATTTGGGCAGAGAACAGACTAAGAGGAGGAGCAGTTTTCTTATTTGAGATACCGCTTCACCTTTGAGGCGCACAGATATGGGTGACAGTTGAGACACCGCCAGTCCTCATCGTGATTTTGCAGGTGTACTTCGCCGGACGCTCAGGGAACTCATAAGATAACTTCTGTTTTTTTGTGACGATCCCAGTGTCTAAGCCAGTGTCCAAATGTACTCGCTTTTACTCGACAACCAGTCGCCTTTGAGTCACCTGAGAGTCTACTCCCAGTTTTAACCCTCAAAAGAGGCCCAAGAAACGGCTCTATTGCCCCTCTCGAAGCGGTTTTTCTTCCGAATCATCACATGGCTCTGAGCACCTCATAAAAAAGAAAGGATTTGAGTACATACCTTGAAGCAACATAAACCCATAAATAACCGTTAGCTTTAAGTTGATACTATTTTTTATTATCAAACTGAAGTCTCCGCCTAAAGGCGGGGGATTTTCTCCCATTCCCCGAATGGGATATTAAATCATGAGCAGATTATCAACTTTGCAAAGAACGCAGCAAGATGCACTTGCCCAGAACCTTACAGAGCAGCTAACTGCCGGGTCTTGTGGTTATATCCGACAACAAGTCTTTGGATAGCTTGGCTTTCTCAGCCCAATCTCTCAGCAAAAGATGCATACCAGTGCTATTAAGCCTGTCCGAGTAACACTTGAACGACCCTCAGGTGGCGTGATAGTGGCATCGAATGGTGATAAAAAAGTATCAGTTTTGGAGGCTCATGGATGAGTAAGACATGGACCAATTTTTGGGGGCAAGACCAAGTTAGGAAATATCCTGGTGCAAAACCATGATTATGCTGGCACAGCCTTCGTACTATTTGACCGAAAAAGGTCATTAGCAGGGCATAATTTAGCTTCTTGATCGATACTGCGAATTCATGTGCCGCTTGATAATGAAGCTAATAATAAAGCTGCTAATGTAAAGAGCTGGAACTCGAAATGCCTCTGTTCTTGTGACGATGAAACAGTTGAAATCGATTTCGTGGATATTAGTGACATCCGTTTGAGCGCATGTGTGTAACATGCGTGGGCATGTGCGTGGCACATGCATTTAATTTTTCTTTACTCTATTTAGTTTCTGCGAAAGCAGAACGAAAGGAGAACTAACATGTCAGTGGAAAAAACAATTGGTTCAAGCAGTCTAGTGGAAGTCGTTGACAGGATACTGGACAAGGGTATCGTAGTTGATGCCTGGGTGAGACTCTCTTTGGTAGGTATTGAACTACTTGCCATCGAAGCCAGAGTTGTAGTTGCCTCAGTCGAGACCTATCTGAAGTATGCCGAGGCCATAGGCCTGACCGCAACAGCAGCATAAGGATAGGTAACTAAAGAGGGGTTCTTGCCGATTCATCCTTATGCACCACAATGGGTGGAGCAGAAAGCATGTCTCGCCAAGCAAAACCTCTTCTTAACACGGGCAATCTCAAAAAAGGGAAATTACGACAATGCTTCTAACCACTGAAAAAGAAAATGTACTTGAGAACATAATATCTTCCTACGAAGCGAGAATACAAAGTGTTGAAGCATTTTTTGAGGCTACCGGTCATATCTTCGGGGATTTTCAGGAATCTCTTTTCAGTACAAGGGGGGAACGGGAAAAAATCAATAACCAACTGAAAGAAAACCTTGCCCAAAACGGATCTCTGCGAAAGAAGGATTTTGACCGGATGATGGGTGTTATCTCTTTACATTTAGACGAAAGTGAACAGGAAGTCAGGCAATTATCTCATAAATATCTTAACGAACAAACAAAGCTGGTACAGCAATTACGGGAAGGTTTGAGAAACTTCAAAGATGCTCTTACCGAAGGACAGGCCGAAAAGGTCAAGGAACTGCAAACACTAATTAAAGAAATCCTCTCTAAGCAGGATGAAAGCAAAATCGAGGTTACATCAAAGCTAAAGGAGTTTCAGCAAGGTCAGCAGCAAACTTCAAAAATGCTTAAAGAGCTTTTAAGCAAGGGGAAAGATCTGAGAATAAGACATTTTAAGGCGATGCTTGGCGAGTTCAAAAGACAAAGGGCCGAACGTATAGCCTGCCAGGAGAGGAGACGGGAGAAAGTTAAGGATATGCTCGATGAATTCAAGGCCAAACGCACACAGACAGAACGAGAGCGTCTCGCTGAGTTGCAGGAGGCATAAAACGCAGACAACGTATGATTATGAGAGGCGTAATAAATAACATCATAATTTTTTACGAGATGCAGACGAAAGCCCTGGGTGTGTTAGTGGCTAATACCCAGAAAGCTTTGGAACAATCGGAAAAAGAAAGAAAAGCTAATGAGCAGATGCAAAGAGTGGAGAATTTTGTAAAGGGTTTGGCCATGAATTTGAATAATATGCAGACAAGGTTTTACTGGCTTAAAGAATGTAAGAAAAGACACCATGAAGAAATAACGTCGGACCAGGTAAACGCCATGGTTGATTTTGAACACTGGGTCAAGTCTCTAATCAAAAAAGTGCAGCATGTATTGGAATATTTCCGAAAAAGCCCGACCTTAGAGGAAAAGGTCGACAAAGACATTAAAGAGCTGGAAGCCCATATAAAAGCCCAATTAAAAAAGTTTAACGAAATTCTTGATGAAACACCTGATACTTTAGCAATTCGTTTGGGCAAATATGCTAAAGCCCTGTCGGGACGTGTGTGGAAAATTTTTACAAATGGCGGTTTTAGTATTCTAAAGTCAAATCAAGTTACGCCTTCAAAGCGATCTGAAGGACAGTCATATGGCAATAAAGATAGAATTTCCGCTGTTGTCGCAAGTCCTCCTGACGAAGAGTTAGAAAATCTTGTTTACGGCTTAGACATAAACTCGGCTCTGAAAAATAATAATAAATCAAACCGTTATACGTATTCGAAAATATAAGAATGAACGAAACACAAATTCAAACTGTTTTAAAGCCTCTGAGCAGTCAGCTTCATCGATTAATCAATGCGATCAGTGAAATACCTTATATTGCCCTGCCTTCAGAAAGGCCTGAGATTATTTGTTTTTCCGGAAAAATCAAGGAACTGACCGGTTACGACGTCAACGAAATCCTGGCCGATAGAGAACATTGGGAAAATATGATCCACCCCTATGATCGCGAGCAGGCTTTTGCAGCTTTTGCCAGATGTAAAAGTGAAGGTATGCCCTTTAACATAGAATACCGAATTGTCCACAGAAATGGTTCGCTGCGTTTTGTCAGTGATAAGGGGGAGCCTGTTTTTAATAACAAGGGCGAAATAACTCAGATTGAGGGTTTAATAATACCTATTGGAGAAGGTAGAGAATCTGAGAGCACACCGTTTTTGGAAGTGAAGGAAGTAACAAATTACTACAATGTAAATTCAAATAATTTTCAGAATGTTTAGAAAGGAGATTCAAAATGGTAATGGCAATAGCTGAAGACATGAAGAAGCTTACGGAGAACATCATTATTTCCAATGATGTTCGGCTGAAGGCGGTGGGTGGTTTAGTGGCGGATACCCATGAGACCCTCAACAGGTTTTCTATGGATAGAAAGAAAATGGCTGCGCAACAGTCCAAGGATCTGGCTGGTTTTGTAAATGGTTTGTCAAAGGATGTGCAAAGCTTTCTCGGAGAGTTCCAAAAGAGCCACAAGCAGATGAGTAAGGAACAGGCAAAGAGTTTATCCGACTTTGTTAAGAATCTGGCGAACGATATAGGTTCAATGTTAAGTGGTTTTGAGAAGGATCGCGGCAAAATGTCAAAGGAACTTAAGAACAAACTTGCCAAAGAAGTAAAGGATATCCAGGCACAGGTTGAAAGAATCCTCAATGATGCTGACAAGCTTATGGGCGAGTTTAACGCTGATATAGCTGGTGCCAAGAAGGCCTGGCAAAGCATGTCTGCGGTTCTGGCCAAGTCAAGAAAAGCTGGCTTCCAGATGTCTGGGATTGATGCCGGAAAAAAGGTAACCACGGTTAAACAGGCAACGCGTAAGGCCCAAGGCAAAAAGAAGACCTCGCCGAAGAGCAAAAGCAGTAAGCAAAAAGTCGGAGCCGGCGTCTAATCGTTTGTCATTGCGAGGCCAGCGAAGCAGGTCTCGCAATCTGATTTATTACGGTTTTAGATTGCTTCGTCGTCCCGATGAATCGTGGCTCCTCGCAATGACAGAAACAATGCGGAACTGTATTGTCCAGGGAAGTGCAAACCCGCTGCAGGCGGGTAGATATAAATTCAGGGAGGTATTAGATTATGAGTCAGATAACATCTGCCACGGCCCGGATAACGTGCGCTTTTTGCAAAGGTGCGGGAAAAGACCCATTTGAGCTATTGAGTGAACATGCTACCTGCCAGGTCTGCGGTGGCACAGGTAAAGTTGAGGTCGTAGAGCCAGCAATCAAGTGCGCTTTTTGTAAAGGCACGGGCGTCTATCATAGTACCCGACTTACCTGCATCGTATGTAACGGCAAGGGTATGGTTACAACTCCCCAAAGCCCAACTGAATGGTGCCCTAAATGTGAAGGTACGGGTATGACGATAGATAGTGGAATGCCTTGTCTTAAGTGTAGAGGTAAAGGGCTTGTTTCAAAGTGAAAGACGCAACCAGACTAAATTTGCCGAGAGAAGGCCACATCAGAAAGAGCAAAGAAGCTCTGAGTAAGATACGGTCCTTGAGAGTAAACTTTAGAAGCAGAGAAAAGAAGATAAGGGCGGATTTAGAAAAGGCACGTAAAATCTGGAAAAAAGTAGGCGAAAGATTTAAGTGGTGGGGCTCGTTGCCATAAAAAGCAAACTCCCCGCTTCCGCGGGGACAAGTTTACCCCTGCGAAGGCAGGGGAGAAAAGGAGTGAAATAGAAATGATTGACGAAATGACGACAGTATTGGAACCAGCTCCAATGACGGACTTTGTGGAAACAAAGTACGTAAAAGATATTACCCAGAGAGCACTTTCCTTTATTAAGGCTGGCTTTCCGGTTCATTTCAGGGGTCCTTCGGGTACCGGCAAAACGACATTGGCAATGCATCTGGCAAGCAAGATTGAAAGGCCGGTTGTAATGATTCATGGAGATGAGGAGTTCACTACGTCAGATTTGGTTGGCGGCGAGCATGGCTATAGGATCAGAAAAGTTGTGGACCGCTTTATCTCCAGGGTGCTAAAAACAGAAGAGGATATGGTCAAGCGATGGGTGGATAATCGTCTGACTGTCGCCTGTAAATATGGATTTACTCTGATCTACGATGAGTTTACACGCTCCCGGCCGGAGGCAAATAATATTCTTCTCTCTATCCTGCAGGAAAAGATGATGGATCTGCCGGTCGGACGTGGTGGCGATGACCCATATTTAAGGGTTGATCCCGATTTCACCGCTATTTTCACATCAAATCCCGAAGAATACGCCGGCGTTCACAGAAGTCAGGATGCTCTGAGAGATAGGATGATAACTATGGATTTGGATTACTTTGACTATGATACCGAACTGGCTGTAACCCAGGCCAAATCAAAGCTGTCCAGACAAGACTCTCAGATAATAGTAAACATCGTAAGGGGCCTGAGAGAATCCGGAAAGTGTGAGTTTGCACCAACAGTTCGAGGATGCATCATGATTGCAAAGACCCTGAAGGCACAAAATTTAACTCCTGCCAGGGCAAACAAGGTGTTTATGCAAATGTGCCAGGATATTCTGGCATCGGAGACAAGCAGGGTTGGCTCAAAGACAAATCAGGATAGAGTTAAGGAAATTGTCAGAGAGCTCGTCGCAAAAGAAGTTAGCTCAAGAAAAAATACCAATGTCTCAATGCTGACCAATAAAGTTACCATTCCTGTAGAAACTTTTGGCACAGAAACAGAGGAAAATAAAAATCTGGAAAAAGAAAGCTTAGTTGAAGTGTAATAGGGAGATATATCAAATGAAAGGAATATTACAAACCCCGGGAGTCAGAAACATAAAGAGTATACATTCGGTAGGAGCACGGTCTATCCCAAAGGTCCAAAGATCCAGTTATCTTGAATTATATGCACTTGGTAGAGAGAAAGACAGGCTGGTAAAAGAGATTATTGCACTGGAGCAAAGAAAAGAGACCGCTCAGAGACAATTAGGCAGCATCAATGTGCGAATCGAAAGTGCGCGAAAGGAAATACACGAACAGCAACAAGTTGGACCTAATACACGTACGCACGCAAAACCACTTAAGACAATGGCAATAAACTATTAATCGATGTAGAAGGCAAAATTGCTATGGAGTGGAAAACGTTTGATTGGAAAAGTCAGAAAGTAGGTCAAAAAGGCGAAGTCCTTAATAAGACGGTCTACAAGTGCGGGTTTTGCAAAGGTGCCGGACTTGTATCTTCTAAAGGAAATGCAAGGTGTCCTATTTGTTCAGGTGACGGAACCGTAAGAGTTGCAGCACCGGCTGTTATCTGTGCTTATTGTAATGGAGAGGGCAGAGCCAATTTGAATAGGGATCTTAGCTGTAGTGTTTGTAGGGGCAAGGGCGTTGTGACAATAGGGTGTAAAGAAATTCAGAACTGCACGGCATGCAAAGGAACAGGCAAAGAATGCAACAGCGGCCTTCCCTGTTTAACGTGTAAAGGAAAAGGTGTTGTCACAAAACAGATAACGGGAGCAGTATTATGAAAATAGACCAAGTAAGTGAAGCAATCAGGAGCTTTTTTGAAAAGACTTTTGGTACGGACGCAAAAGTAATAAAAATAACAAAATCCGAGGATGGCTGGGTAGGTGAAGCCGAGATTTATGAAGAGAGTTCATTTATTAAATCTTTAGGATTACCCAGCAGAGTCCAAGATAGAAACACTTATGAGATTAAAATGACCGATACCCTGGAGGTGACTTCTTATGCACGAAAGCAGGAAGTCGCAACAGCAGAATAAGAACAAGAGGTATTAAAGAATGTCTGAACAAAAAATGATGCATGCCACCCAGGCGACCAACCTTGCTGATATCTTGGAGAGGGTATTGGATAAAGGTATTGTTATTGCCGGAGATATAAAAATCTCAATTGCAGACGTCGATCTCCTTAATATTAAAATAAGGCTTTTAATTGCCTCTGTGGATAAAGCTATGGAGATGGGAATAAACTGGTGGCAGCAGGACCCTTATCTTTCCTCGAATGCAAAAGAGGGAAGGTTAGAGAAAGAAAATAAAACCTTGAAGAGCAGATTAGAGCGAGTAGAAGCAAAGATAAGATAACAAGAAAAGGATATGCAGTCGAAAGAGTTGCAGGATAACTGTAAAACGAAAAAGCATGGTAAGCTAAGAAAAGGAGATTCGTCAATGGTTAAAGATAAAAGCAAAAAAGATGAAGGGCTGGATATGGATTTCGGCATAGGCAAACTAAGCTTAGGAGGCCTGTTTAAAGGAATTGAAAACCTTGTTGACCTGGCCGCCAAATTGAAAGATGCGGGTGGTGAAATCAATCAAGAAGGCGAGATTGACTTAAGTAACCTCAAAAAAGGCATGAAAGGGGTGTTTGGATTCTCAGTCAAGACAGCGGTTGGAGGCAAGCCTGTAGTTGAGTCATTCGGAAACGTTAAGAAGACTCCTAAAGGACCTAAAGTTGAGGAGGAAAGAGAGCCTATCACAGATGTTTTTGATGAAGACCATGAGATTCGAATCTATGCCGAGATGCCTGGTGTTAACGAAGCTGATATAAAGTTAGATTTGACAGAAGATATTCTTGATATCTCAGCACAAACAGGGGACAGGAAATATCACAAGGAGGTTTTGCTGCCCGCTAAGGTACAGGCAGACACAATGACCTCTTCTTATGCAAACGGCATCTTAGAGATCAAGGTGAAAAAGTAAATGGGATTAAAAGGATTAAAGCAGGCTTCTTTGAATCTGATTTTATTCGGCGGAAAAGGTGGTGTGGGCAAGACTACCTGTGCGTCTGCTGCAGCCCTGTTTTTAGCGGAAGATTTTAAGACGTTGATTTTTTCAACCGACCCCGCCCATTCGCTTGCCGATAGTTTGGAGCAGAAGCTCGACGACAAGCCAAGAGAGGTAAAGGGAGTTAAAAATTTGAGTGCTCTTGAAGTAAACGCAGAAAACGCTCTTTCTAAATTTAAAACTGAACACCAGGACGAGATTAAGAAAATTGTCGAAACTGGTACTAACCTGGATGCAGAAGATATTGATTCGCTCTTTGCCCTGCCTATCCCGGGTATGGATGAAGTAATGGGCTTTAAGACGATGATAGACCTGATAGACGAGGCAAAGTTCGATAAATACATAGTAGATACTGCCCCTACAGGCCATGCTTTAAGGCTTTTAACATCACCAAAGCTATTGGATGACTGGATTAAGGTGATGGCAAAGATGAGATGGAAGTACAGATATATGGTTGAGAGATTTGCTGGTAAGTATGAACCAGATAAAGGCGATGACTTTCTCTTATCTATGAAGAAAACCGTAAAAAAAATAGAGGATTTGTTGCGTGACCAAAACAGATGTGAGTTTATAGCAGTTACGATTCCTGAAGACATGGCAATTTTAGAAACTGCCAGACTAATAAGCAATTTGGGTGAATATGGGATTAAGGTCAGGCAGTTGGTGATAAACAATGTTGTGGAATCAGATGGATGTGAGTTTTGCAGGGAAAAAAGAAAAGAACAGGACAAGTATATAAACCTCATAAGAGGAAAATTTAATGGGTTAAAAGCAACAATTGTTCCCGCCTGTTCCCACGAAATCAAAGGGCTAACGACATTGGCGGATTTTAAAAACCAACTGTTTAATTAGAAATGGAAGAAAGGCAGATGGCATGAAGCAATTTAAAGTAAAGGAGGCTTTACCTAAGGATGTAGGAAGAGCTATTGCCAGGATTGACCCTGAAGATATGAAGAATTTAGGCCTGGAGGTGGGCCAGATTGTAGAGATAGAAGGCAAAAGAAAAACCGTCGCCAAAGCGATGCCCTGCTATGCCGAGGACAGAGGCAAAAAAATAGTTCAGATAGACGGTATTACAAGAGAGAACGCCAAAGTCGGCCTTGATGAAAAGGTAACGGTCGAAAGAGGCGAAAGCAGACCTGCCAAGAAAATCATGCTCGCCCCCTTGACGAATGGAGGGGTGCTTCAAAAAGATAAAGATGCTAAATACATCGGTTCTCTCATAGAAGGTTTGCCCTTAACAAGCGGTGATAAAATACGGGCGAGATTATTTGGCACTAAAACCTGTGATTTTTTAGTGGAAGACACAATACCGGATGGTGTGGTATTGGTCAGTTCCACAACCCTGATAAAGGTAAAGTCAAAAGAAGGCAAAGTTGAGAGGGCCAAGATATCCTATGAAGATATTGGCGGACTCGGTTCCCAGGTTCAAAGAATCAGAGAGATGATTGAACTGCCTATGAAATACCCGGAAGTTTTTAACAGGCTTGGTATCGAAGCACCTAAAGGAGTCTTCATGTATGGCCCGCCTGGAACGGGTAAAACATTAACCGCCCGAGCAGTAGCTAATGAAACAGATGCGTATTTTATCAGCATAAGCGGCCCCGAGATTATGGGCAAATTCTATGGCGAATCCGAGGGCCGCCTTCGTAGCGTATTTGAAGATGCCCAGAAACATGCTCCTGCCATAATCTTTATTGACGAAATTGATGCCATCGCACCCAAGAGGGAGGATATGGGCGGTGAGAAACAGGTTGAAAGGCGTGTTGTCGCTCAGCTTCTGTCTTTATTGGACGGCTTGGAATCCAGAGGTCATGTCATAGTAATAGGTGCAACGAATATTCCCAATACTATAGACCCAGCTTTAAGACGACCAGGCCGTTTTGATAGAGAGATTTCTATTCCTATACCTGATAAAAATGGGCGGTTGGAGATTTTAGAGATTCATACAAGAGGCATGCCTCTGGCTAAGGATGTTGATGTGGAAAAATTAGCCGCAATTACCCACGGTTTTGTGGGTGCGGATTTGGAGGCATTGGCCAGAGAAGCCGCAATGTCAGCTCTGCGAAAGATCATGCCAAAGATTGATTTTGAATTATCAGACATTCCTTACGAAACACTGCTCAAATTAGAAGTAACTATGGATAATTTCTTAGAGGCCATGAAGGAAATTGAACCATCTGCCATCAGGGAAGTATTCGTTGAGGTGCCGGATGTAAAGTGGTCCGATGTAGGTGGCCTTGAAAATATCAAGCAGGAGCTCAAAGAGGCGATTGAATGGCCGCTCAAATACCCGGATATCTTTAAAAAAGCCGGCACTAACCCATCTAAAGGGATTTTGCTCTATGGCAAACCTGGAACCGGCAAAACCCTTTTAGCCAAGGCGGTGGCTAATGAAAGTGGTGTCAATTTTATATCTATCAAAGGTCCTCAGCTTATCAGTCGCTATGTGGGTGAATCAGAACGGGGAGTAAGGGATACTTTCAGAACGGCAAAGCATGCCGCCCCAACAATCCTCTTTTTTGATGAAATAGACAGCATAGTGCCTAAAAGAGGATCAAGCTCTACTGACGCTCACGTAACCGAGAGAGTGATAAGTCAATTTTTGACGGAAATGGATGGAATCGAAGAGCTCAAAGGCGTTGTGGTTTTAGCTGCTACCAACAGATTGGATTTAGTTGATTCTGCGATGCTGCGAAGTGGCAGATTCGACCTTATATTCGAGCTGCCTGTGCCTGACGAGAAAACCAGAGAGCAGATTTTTGTAATACATACCAGGAATAAACCTCTTAACAAGGATGTCGACTTGAAAAAGTTAGCTAAAGAAGCCGATGGCAGAACGGGTTCTGATATTGAGTTTGTCTGTCGCAAGGCCTCTATGTTTGCAGTAAGAGAATATATTGAGCGTAATTCAGCAAATGAGAACATAAGTGCTGATGGAGAACTGAAAGTTTCGAAACAGCATTTTGACCAGGCGCTTAAAATGCTGAAAGAGCAAAATGGCAAGTAAGGCAATGAGATGAGTTAATCTCAGCTTTTAGCGGATGGCTAATTGGTCTTAGGGAAGGGACAGGCAAACCTTTCCCAAAGAAAGAAAGGGTTTGTTATGAGCAAAACAGGCAAATATATTTACGGCGTCATAAACTCCAGTACCGAAGAGTTTTTTGATATTGACGAGATTGTCAGCTTCGAGGATATCTATCCCTTTGGAAACACTGGAATCGCTGATAACAGCGAAATTTCCAACCAGGCATATACCATTTCCTTCCAGGATATAGCTGCAATAGTAAAAGATTCAGAAATTGTCGATTACAGCCATATGCCAAAGGATACCTTGGGCAGATTGCTTGTCAGCCATCAGCAATTGGTCGAAAAGGTGATGGCCAAGCATACCATTATCCCTATGAGGCTGGGAACTTTTGCCGGCAGTGACGAGGAAGTAAGGGAGATTTTATCCAAAGGATACAGGACAATTAAAGACATTTTTGAAAGGGCAAAAGACAGCATAGAGATTGATATAGTGGCAACATTAAATGATCTTAAATCTTTCCTGCAGGAAGTTTCTGAGGAAGATGAGATAAGTCAGCTTAAGCAGTCGCTGTTAAATAAAGAAGGTGGCATTACCATAGATGACCAGATGAAGTTGGGTGTGCTGGTTAAGAGGCATTTAGATAAGAAAAAAGAGATGTTTGCTAACCAGATAAAGGCTGCCTTAGGCGAAATAGCTCAAAATCTCAAGGCACACGATCTTATGGATGACAAGATGGTGCTTAACACCGCATTTCTTATAGATAAGAACAGGCAAGAGGAATTTGAGCGGCAAGTAGAGCAGGTAAATGATGAGTTTGAAGATAAACTGAACTTTAGATGTGTAGGTCCGCTGCCTCCATACAGTTTCTATACCCTTGAAGTGAAAAAACCACAATTTGAAGAAATAGACTGGGCAAAGAAAATATTAGGACTTGAAAAGGATTTTATAACCGCTATTGAAATCAAAAAAGCTCACCGGAAAACAGCGTTAACCTGCCACCCCGATAAAAACCCGGACACGCCGAATATAGAGCAGAAATTTGGTGAGATGACCAGGGCTTACAAGATACTCCTCGATTACTACCGAGCGTCTAATCAAGATGAACAAGATCAAGGCTGCTACCTCAACGAAGAAGCTTTTGAAAAGAACGCATTACTGGTTACAACAATGGCCTAATATGGAAAAAGAAGGAAAATATATTTACTGCATTATTGAGACTAAGCAGGAGCGGAATTTTGGTCCTGTCGGTATCGGGAAAAGGGGCGACGAAGTTTTGACTATTGGCTACGATGACTTGAGTATGGTAGTGAGTAACTTTCCCTTAACCGAACTCACTGCAAGCAAAGAAAACATGCTAGCTCACCAGAAGGTGATTGAGGATGTAATGAAGGAATTTGACAGCGTGCTTCCTGTTAGGTTTGGAACTATTGCCTCCAGTGTTGACGAAGTAAGAAATCTTTTGGATAGAAGATGCAGAGAATTTAAGACTGTCTTAAGAGATATGGACCACAAAATAGAATTAGGTGTCAAAGGTATATGGAAAAACATGGAGACTATTTTCAGCGAGATTGTGGAAGAAAACAAGGCGATAAAAAATCTAAAGGAAGCTTTGACTGGGAAAAATGGCAATGATATGCAGGCAAAAATGGACCTTGGGCGAATGGTAAAGAAGGCATTGGATGAAAAGAAGCAAAAGCAAGCAGGAAAAATCATAGATAGATTGAGAAGAACATCTTACGAGCACCGACTCAGTAATACTATCAGCGATGAGATGTTTATGAACGCCGCCTTTTTAGTGGGTAAGGGAAGAGAAAAAGAATTCGATAACATTATGGATGATTTAGGCAATGAGTATAAAAACAGAATAAAATTTATGTATGCAGGCCCTTTGCCGGTATTTAACTTTGTCAATATTGTCATTTATCCGGAAGAATGGGAAAAATAGAGATGGATACAGCCACGAAAGAAGGCAAATATATATATTGTATAATAGACTCAGATCAACCACAGTCTTTTGGTCCGTTGGGTATTGGGGGACGTGGCGATGAACTGCATACAATTTGTTTTAATGGTATAGCTGCGTTGGTTAGTGACGCTCCCCTCGGGAAATACCGAGTCTCGCGAGATAATTCGCTTGCCCACGAAAAGGCTATTGAGACGGTAATGGCCGAATATGTAGTCTTGCCGGCTAGATTTGCCACAGTTGCAGAGGATGAAGAAAAAGTAAAGAGAATACTGGAAAAAGAGCACGATAGATTTAAAGATTTGTTATGCAGTATTGCCGACAAAACCGAGCTTAGTCTTAAGGCAATATTTAAAGAAGATGTCGTTTATAAGGATATCCAGCAAAAGTATGAAAATATAAAATTGCTAAAAGAAAAAATTGCAGTGATTGCTCCTGAAAAGTCTCATTATCAAAGGATGGAGATAGGAAGAATGGTGGAGGAGGCTCTGCGGAAAGAAAGGCAGATTGTCAAAGATGATATTATAAACATTCTCTCGCCCTTGGCAGTTGAAGTCAAAACAAACGATACTTATGGTGAACTGATGATTATTAATGCCGCTTTTTTCGTGGAAAAGGAAAAAGAAGCAGATTTCGATCAGCAAGTTCAGCAACTCGGGGACAAATACAGTGAGAAAGTAACATTAAAATATGTAGGGCCACTGCCTCCGTTTAATTTTGTCAATATCACAATTAATACAGAGGACTACTAAAGATGTTTTTAATCGACAGTATATTACTTGCGCCATTGAATGGTGTGATATGGATGGGCCAGAAACTCGGTGATATGGCACAAAAGGAGTTGTCTGATAAAGGGCATATCAAAGAAGAACTTATGCGATTGCAATTGCGGTTTGAACTGGATGAAATAGGCCCGCAGGAATATGACCAGAAGGAAATGGAACTTTTAGATCGATTGGATACTATTACAAATGCAGAAGAAAAGGAGATATAGAAAATGACCGGCATAGAAGAAGCTAAAAGCATAGTTGTAGAGTTCTTGCAGAAGGCTCTTGATGCAAAGGATGTAAAGGTAATCGGAGCGACGAAAGTTGACAATGAGTGGCACATAGAGGCAGAGGTATATGAGGAGAATTCTTTTTTAAAGTCCCTCGGATTGCCTACCAGAGTGCAGGACAGAAACAACTACATGGTCAAGTTGAATGATAGTGTGGAAGTTGAATCCTACGAACGTCAAGGCCACATATTAGCAACAAGCTAACTTATCAAGGATTATATAGATGACAAGGCAGCAGTTTGTTTACTTATATTGTGTTGCGGGTAGAGAACCAGAACTAAAGGAAACAGAGGGTTTGTCGAAAGACCTCTGTGTTGTTTGCCATAATGATCTTTATGCAGTAGCTTGTAAAGTTGAAGAAGAAGAATTTGGCCAAGAAGGGCTGAAACACAATATGGCTGATTTCGAGTGGGTTAAGGCAAAGGCGAGTGCACATGAAAGAATAATAGAGCTGGTTATGGCTGATACCGATGTGATCCCCTTTAAGTTTGGAACATTGTTTAATACAAATGACAGCCTGAAGGCAATGCTTGAGCAATATGGTGATGAATTTAAAATGATATTAGGTAGATTAGAAGACAAGGAAGAGTGGGGAGTCAAGATTTATTGCAACCCGGAAAAACTAAAAGCCAATCTTGGAAACAATGACTCAGAAATCCTGAAAATTGAGGACGAAATTAAATCATCTTCGGTGGGCAAGAGCTATTTTCTTAAGAAGAAAAAAGATGAGCTGATAGAAAAAACACTAAATGAAAGAATTAATGAGTGTGGCCAGGAAAGCTTCAAGTTGCTGAAAGAACTGAGCTTTGAAGCACGCATAAACAGGCTGTTGCCAAAGGAAGTGACCGAGAGAGAAGATGATATGGTTCTAAACTCTGCCTTTCTGGTTGACAGGGAAGAAGTAGGTGATTTCCAAAACATGGTTGATACACTGAGAATGCGCTACGAAGACAAAGGATTATTTATCGATCGTACTGGCCCATGGCCGCCATATAATTTCTGTGGGCTTTCAAGAGAAAAGGTACAAAATGAATAATGTTATAGCAAAATCGAAAGATGTAACCCTCTTGGAAATTTTAGACAGGGTTTTGAATAAAGGTGTTATCATATCCGGCGATATAGTCATTTCTGTCGCTGATGTGGACCTTATATATTTAGGGCTGAAGGTTTTGCTCAGTTCGGTGGAAACCATGGAAAAATTAAGAGGTTCGCCATTTATTAGCCCTATGCAGGAGGCAAAATAGCAATGAAACTATATTTATATGGCATAATAGATTCCAGTGACGAAATAACGGATTCGATTTATGGATTGGAAGGCTCCGGCGTTTATAACATCCCTTTCTGCGATATAGGGGCGGTTGTAAGTCAAATTAGTCAGCCAATTCAAAATGTAACCGAAGGTGCTGTTTTAGAACATGAGGTAGTTGTAGAAAAACTTATGGCCAATTCCACCGTTTTGCCAGTGAGGTTTGGGACTATTATTGATGGCAGAGATAGCCTGCTTTCTATGATGCAGAGCTATTATAAGAATTTTAAGGATAATCTGGCCAGACTCCATAATAAGCTCGAATTTGGTATTAAGGTTATCTGGCCTGCAGATAAAGTAAAAGCAAATATCATCAAGGTTCTTAAAAAAGACGGGCAGAAGACGCTACAGTCGGATAATTCACCCAGTAAGAGATTTGTAGAGGGAAAATTTGAAGAATACAAGATAGGCAAAGAATTCGATGCAAAAGCCGATAAATTTATTAAAGTCATGGACATATTTTTCGGCAGATTTGCGGCGGAAAAGAAACTCGTAAAATTAAAGACTGAAAACCTGCTTTTGGACGCGGTTTATTTAGTTGAAAAAGATAAGCAAAATGACTTCAGGGAAGCCTTTGAGCATATAAAAAGCGGACCTCCTGGCCTTAAGTATTTGTTCAGTGGTCCTTGGCCTGCGTATAACTTTGTTATCTTGCCGAAAAAGTCCGGCCTTCTTACAGATTCGCAGAAAACTGACCTCCTTGGCAAAGTAATCCAGGATCAAATGTTGGTAGGAGCTAACAGTATATGATAGCAAACGCATTAGTCGAAACCGAGTCACCTGAAGAATTTGTCGAAGAGATACAAAAAGCACAGGATTGTCTGCCTAAAAAAATAGACGCCAATCCCAAAACAGTAGAAAAGGGCTTGGCTAAGCTTGTGCTCACACTCATAGAGCTGATAAGAAAACTATTGGAAAAACAGGCTATGAGAAGAGTAGAAGCAGGCTCACTTTCTGATGAGGAAATAGAAAATGTAGGTGAGACTTTAATGAAACTGGAAAACAAGATGGACGAGTTGAAAGGAATATTTGGGCTTAAGGATGAAGAGTTAAACCTGAATTTAGGGCCTTTAGGGGATTTGATGTAGGAGAAACAATGTCTAAAAAAGATGCCAAAATAAATTGCTCGATATTTCAAAAACAGGAGCCTGTAATCGAGGATATTACCGCTAAAATCAACAGTGCCGAGGTGGTGTTGAAAAAAGCGGAATTTGCGGAAGAACTTCGAGAAGAAGTAAATGTCCTTCTTTCCTGCCCGGATTACAACCAAGGAAATATAGATTGCAGTAATTGCCGTTTTATTGCAAATGTGCGTAAAAAGACGGCAGATTTGGTTATAAAGGCTAAAAAATTAGCGTGATTATAAGGGAGCAGGCCAATGGCTGAACAAAAGATGATGCATGCCACCGAGGCGACCAACCTTGCTGATATCCTTGAGAGGGTATTGGATAAAGGGATTGTTATTGCAGGTGATATCAAAATTCAGATTGCTGATATCGACCTTCTCAGTATTAAAATAAGACTTTTGGTTGCCTCTGTGGATAAAGCGATGGAGATGGGTATAAACTGGTGGCAGCAGGACTCGTACTTATCCACAACGGTGAAGAAATCAGATATTGAACAGGAAAACAAAGAACTAAAAAAGAGATTAGAACGCAATGAGGAATTAAAAAAGAGAGTAGAACGCGCCGAGGCGAAGGCAAAATAAGGACAAGCACCTATGAGAACATTGATTTATGTTCCTGTTATACATACCAGTGCCGATCTTGGCTCCATAGCAAAAGAGGTGGCAAAAAGATGTACTATGGATTTGGGGCAAGAGCTTTGGGAGAAACATAGAAGAACGGTTGATGGTTTTTGGGATGTTGTATCGGATTATTTTGATTCCATAGATGTAAAGGACATGAAAATATACCAGGATGGAATGGTTGCTGATGATGAGGTTGGCAAGAAAATAGCTGAAGATACAGCGAAAGCCGGTAGCAAAAATTACCAGTTGATCTTAAGGCTTCTCGAAAGAGGGGCTATTCTGATGAAGACGGAAGATTTCAAACTGGTTAAAAAAGAATACGACAGGCTATGTGCTATAACAAAGGCCAAATCAATCACACGAAAAATAATTGCTTTTATAAAATACAAGCTGGTAAAAGCTGTACTCTTAAATAAAAGAGATGCTTTTATTGCACGGAGAATAAACGAAACACTTGGACCCAATGAAGGGGGGATATTGTTTATCGGAGCCTTCCATAAGATCAAGAATAAACTACCTGACAGCATCCACGTTACGGAAATAAAAGACTCCGAGAAGGTGGGGTGTTATCAAAGATTATTGCCATTCCATAACAAATATCGGAAACAATTTGACGAACTAGCCAAATACATTGTCTCAGAAATAACATAGTTTTTCGCCCCAGTGTTTTGTTGCTCCAATATCTCCTGGCAGTCATCCATCAGGTTGCTCAGTAGCGCTGATACAGTTGTAAGATTGTCCGGATTGTCGATTGCCAATATCTTCCGCATAATATCCTCACCATCTATTCTTGCTACGTGATCAAGAAAGCCGTTTGAGTCCCTGCAAAACTATGTGTAGGACGCGGGGCCGGATACAACGCTGAGGTCTTACCGAAAGAACTCTACACTCTCCAGGAGGCTTTCTGCATCAAACGGTTTAACAATATAGTCGTTAGCACCCACTTCGTAACCTTCAACTCGGTCCTCCAACGCTCCTTTGGCCGTCACCATGATGATCTTTGTATCCGTGAGCGTATGGCACTTTCGCAACTGCCGACACACCTGGTAGCCGCTTGTGTCGGGCAACATAATGTCGAGCAAAATGATGTCAGGTCGGAAATCCATTGCGATCTTCAAAGCTTCCTTGCCTGTCATGGCCGTCCTAAGATCGCAGTGTTTACTGAACAATTCCTCAGCAATTGCGATATTGTCGTGATTATCATCGACGACCAACATTCTCTTTTGTACTTCCATACAACTGTTCCTTTCCATGTTCATTAATCTGACTTGGTATGTGCCAACTCAGGTAGCTCACGTATTCCTGATTCAGCACCGGCACCACTTAGTGCCGGTTGAGTTGTGGTCTCAGGTTCCGTACGGACTGGGATATTAAACGAGAACACCTCGCCGTCCTCGCGGCACTTCTTTGTCCGGATGCAACCCCGTGCAACTCAACCAATCCCTTGGCTGCAACAAACCGAAGAGCAACATCTTATCGAATGCAGATTAATTAGAGCTTGCTGAACAAGCCTTGTAGGGTTCTTAACGGATTCTATCATCAGCAGGCCAGAGTTGTTGCTCCCATTGCATCCGGCTGTAGGTCCGCAACACTATCCGACGCAAGCTCGTCCACACTAACATGCAAACGTAAACAATAAACAAAAGAACCTGAGAGAGGATTTTCTCCAGATTCATCACGATGAAAGACACCATGATCACGGCTTCCGAGGTTTCAGCCAGCTTGGCCATCACACGGTCCAAAGTAAAGCGGCGTTTGGCTTGACCGAACTTGCCTTCAATCGCTATCCGGTCCAATTCATCCTGCCTTTGCTGATGCCTGGCCTGCTCCAACTGAGCTTTATTGGATGCGG
>Ga0307379_10000448_pt1 | contig 69451 bp, 63 predicted proteins | sample UN2MG_FD_202237 | JGI IMG/M metagenome (GOLD analysis project Ga0307379, IMG submission 202237) | Soil microbial communities from Risofladan, Vaasa, Finland - UN-2 | ecosystem: Environmental > Terrestrial > Soil > Coastal area > Acid sulfate soil | place: Finland: Risofladan, Vaasa | collected... | reverse complement strand
ACCAGTTCAACCGCTACCTTGGAGAATCCAACCGCCAGCCGCTGATGGCCCATGGGTGGCGCTCCGCATCCCAGATGCTCCGTCATTACCAGGAGGTGGTGTAACACATGTTTGACAAACCTACACCAATTCAGAACAGGGCGAGCGCTGAATCCGGTAAGAGACAGACTTACTGGAGGCCTGCATGTCCCAGGTCGGCGACATGGTCGCCCGGTTTGTGGCGGATATGGCGTAGAGCCTTGGAACCACAGAGGCGGAGGTTCCAAGTTTCAGGTTCCAAGTTTCAAGTTTCAGGTTGGGATTGTTCAAGAACGCTGGTTTCGCTTTGGATCCCGTGGGTTGTATGGGAGGGCGAGGGTCCTCCCGAGCCGCATTCACCCGGCTCAGCAGGCCTTCGACTGGCCTCAGGCCAGGGAGCTTCACCCTCCCGAATGCCCTTTTTGAACAATCCCACATCCATGGATGGGCGGCGATTTCCGAATCGCCACCCAAGGTTCGCATCAGTCCGGCAGGACTTTGCTCCCGATTAGCCCAGGGTTTTGAACCCTGGGCACTGGGGTTGACCGCGAAGGCACGGAGAATGGGGAGACCCTGGGGGAGTCACCCTCGTGGTCTCATTCGTTGATCGCTCAGTAACCACAGGTTGCTTCGACGGCCTTCTGGCGGAGTAGCCAAGGAATACATACGCGGGTCTGACGATGCTGATACGAGAGGCACAATCAGCGGATGCGGCTGGGATCGCGAAGGTGCATGTGGATACGTGGCTCAGCACGTATCGCGGTACCATCTCGGACAGCTACCTGGACAGTCTATCCTACGAGAGCGCCGAAAGGTCTGCACGCGGACGGCTCGAAGCCCAAGATGAATCCTTCACTTACGTTGCAGAGACCGAGACCGGCGAGATCGTGGGGTTCGCAGCGGCTGGCCCGGAGCGCGATGGCAACTCCCGTTACAAGGGAGAGTTGTACGCGATATACGTGCTCAAAGCCCGTCAGAAAGAGGGTGTAGGGTCTCTACTCCTGCAAGCGGTTGCAGGGCGCCTTGTCGAGATGGGCATCCGCTCGATGCTGGTGTGGGTGCTGGCTGATAACCCATCGCGAGAATTCTACGAGCGCCTGGGAGGCCGATTGCTGGAAAGCGAGTTCATTGAAATCGGAGATGCCGAGTACGAGGAGGTCGCATACGGCTGGGATGACGTGACTGCGTTGCTCGCCCAGGCCTAGTTTAGCCCGCGAATAAATTCGTGGGCTAAACATGAGCAAGACCCTCCGGGTTCGGAGTCCGGCAGGACTTTGCTCCCGTTTAGCCCAGGGTTTTTCCCGCCGGAGCGGGATCCCGTACTCGGGACAACCCTGGGCACTGGGATTGGCCATGGAGGCACGGAGGCTGTAGCTCCCATTGCCACTTCTGCCCTTTGGTGCTAGAATACTGTACGCGCGGGCTGGGTTACGGCCTGCTCATATGCTTAACGGAGGCACGGTATGAGAGGAAGAATCGCACTTCTGTCGGTCATCGCCATTGCGCTGGTGTCGGCCATCGCAATCGCTCTGCTGCCGGGCTGCAAGAAGCCCGCTGCGAAGAAGCAGCTCGAGGTCGGCTTGGTGTCGCCCGCTTTGACGAGCGTGTTCCACGTCACGCTGAGAGACGGCGCGCTGGAGCAGGCGGCCAAGCAGAACTGGAAGCTCATTGATATGGCCCCTGAGAAAGAGACCGACTTCGCGCGCCAGGTTGACATGATCGAGAACCTCATCCAGCTAAACGTGAAGGCCGTCAGCATCTGCGCGATAGACGATAAGGCCATCGTCGGCGCAGTCAAGAAAGCAAACGAGGCCGGAATCCCGATTTTCATACATAATTCGCTCACGCCGATCCCGGGCGGCGAGGTGACCGCCTACATCGGCTACGACCAGCGCGACGGCGGCCGGAAATGCGGCGAGAAAGCTGCTCAGCTCCTCACGGAGAAGTACGGGAAGCCGAAGGGGAAGGTTGTTATCCTGGAAGGCATAACCGGCTTCCACACGCGGGAGCGGTCCGGCGGCTTCAAGGAGGCGCTTGCGAAGTACCCGAACATCGAGATAGTCGCAGATCAGACCGCCGATTGGGACAGGGAGAAGGCCGTATCAGTCACCGAGAACCTCCTCCAGAGCTTCAAGGACATTGACCTGTTCTTCGGGTGCAGCGACGCCATGGCGCAGGGAGCGTCTGCCGCCGCGAAGCGCGCGGGCAGGCAGGTCTTCACCATCGGGCTCGACGGCAACCCGGACGCGATAGCAGACGTCGGCAAGGGCAATCTCACGGCTACGCTTGCGGTCTACCCCAAAGAGATGGGCATGAAAGTGGTAGAGGTCATGAAGGACCAGCTCGATGGTAAGAAGGTGCCGAAGTTCGTCGAGAGGCCGACGACCATCGTGGATAAGTCCAACTGGGAACAGTTCAAATAAAAAAGCCCCCGCGCGGGGGCTGTTGAGTTCGGAGTTACCAACTCGTCTTACACGGGCACGACATCTGCGGCCTGCGCGCCCTTAGGTCCTTCGACAATCTCGAACTCGACTTCCTGGCCTTCGAATAGGTTGCGACGCCCGGTGCCGCGAATTCCGGTGTAATGGACAAAGATGTCCTTACCGTCGTCCGTGGCGATGAAGCCGTAGCCCTTGGACTCGCTGAACCACTTTACTTTCCCGGTTGCCATTCCGAACCTCCTTTATCCTGCAAGGCGTTAAGTCGGAACTCGGAGGTTCGGAACATTGCTCCGTGACACTTCGAAGTTCGGTACTTAAACACTTGCGGTATTCCAGGCATTTAGCAAGCCTGTAACGTTAGTATACCACAATATTTGGATTTTGCAAAAAACTGTATTGCTAGCTACCGCCCGCTTTGTAGCTCCCGGATGCGAGACTCCATCTCCTCCCGCATTCGGTCTATTTCCTCTTCCATGCGCCTTCGCATGTCGTCCATCTGTTCGAGAAGGCGGAAAATGACTTCTACGCCCGCGAGGTTTATGCCCAGATCGTGAGTGAAGCGCTGAATCTGCCGCAGCCGGTCAATGTCGGCATCGGAATACATACGATTCTTCCTGCTCACGCGATGGGGCTTGATCAGCCCCACTCGCTCATAGAGGCGCAGCGTCTGCGGGTGCATCTCGCACAGCCTGGCTGCCACGCTAATCATGTAGACCGGCTCATCCCTATCCCTCTGCGCCATTAGTCTCACTCCCCTTTCCTCTTGGGCTTCGCAAGACTGCGGACTGCCGTCTGCCGTCTGCGGTCTCCTATGTGGCTGCTGTCTCCGACGAGCTTGCGAGCTCCTGCATGATCTCACGCTGCCTGGGAGTCAGATGCTTCGGCACGGTGATTCTCACGCGGGCGTACAGGTCACCCTTTCCCCGATTATTGAGGCGGGGCATGCCCTGTCCACTCAGGCGGAAGCTCTGGCCGCTCTGAGTGCCGGCGGGTATCTTCATCGCAACCCTGCCCTTCAGCGTCGGCACCCGGATTTCGCCTCCCAGCGCAGCAGTGGTGAAAGGCACCGCCACATCGCGATACAGATCGTCCCCCCTGCGCTCGAACACCGGATGGGGAAGCAGCCTGACAATGAGGTACAAATCTCCCTTCCGCCCGGCGCGCCCAGGTGCTCCTTTGCCCGCAAGGCGAATCCTGGACCCCTCACGGACACCGGCGGGGATCTTTACTTCGAGCCGCTTCGGCGGCTCACTGCGATCAAGCGAAACCGTGAACGACTTCGCAGTGCCCTCGAACGCTTCCTCCAGCGAGATTTCGATCTGGGTTTCTACGTCCCGCCCTCGCGGCGAAGCCCCAGCCTGGGCGCCGCGCGGCCCGAAGAGCATTTCGAAAAAGTCGCTGAACGCTCCGGCGCCTGGGCCGAAATCGAAATCGCCGAAAGTCTCATACGTAAAGCCGCCAGGGGCGCCCGGAGCGGACCGCCGGGACTCCTGCCACTGCCGGCCGAAGCGGTCGTATTTCGCGCGCTTCTCATTATCGCCCAGTACCTCGTAGGCCTCGCTTACCTCCTTGAACTTCTCCTCAGCCTCCTTGCTGCCCGGGTTCACGTCCGGGTGGTACTTGCGCGCCAGCCTGCGGTAAGCCTGCTTTATTTCCTTTTCCGCCGCGTCCTTCTTGACGCCCAGAATGGCGTAGTAATCCTTGTAGTCCATTTCTCAAAAAGCCGCCAGCCATCAGGTGAACACGAAGCTGACTTACCTACGGCCAGCCGCTAGCTATCCTGCTCCTTGAACTCCGCGTCAATGACGCCTTCCTCGCCCGCAGCGGCGTCTGTCTCTGCGCCGGGCGCCTCTTCTCCGCCGGCGGCGGACTGTCCGGCCGCAGCAGCCTGGTACATGATCTCAGACAGCTTGTACGACGCCTGCTGAAGCTCATCGGTCGCCCGGCGGATGCGGTCAATGTCATCCGTGTTCAGCGCGGAACGCGCTTCGGAAATCGCGGATTCGACGCTCGACTTCTGATCCGCGGGAACTTTGTCTCCAAGGTCGTGGAGCAGCTTTTCAGTCTGGTAGACGACGGAGTCTGCTCTATTGCGCGTCTCGGCAGCCTCCTTAGCCTTGTGGTCCTCCTCGACATGCCGCTGAGCCTCCGCCACCATCCGCTCCGTCTCGTCCTTGCTCAGCCTCGTTGACCCGGTGATCGTAATGCTCTGCTCCCTGCTGGTTGCCTTGTCTTTCGCAGAGACGTTCACGATGCCGTTTGCGTCGATGTCGAAGGCCACTTCGATCTGCGGAATCCCTCGCGGCGCAGGCAGGATGCCGACGAGATGGAACCTGCCGAGGGTCTTGTTGTCCCTGGCCATATCGCGCTCGCCCTGGAGCACGTGAACTTCGACATCGGTCTGGCTGTCAACCGCGGTCGTGAAGATTTCGCTCTTCCGGGTCGGGATTGTGGTATTCCGCTCGATCAGCTTGGTGAACACGCCGCCCAGCGTCTCAATGCCGAGCGAAAGCGGCGTGACATCCAGCAGCACGATGTCCTTTACCTGACCGCCCAAGACTCCGGCCTGGATCGCCGCACCGACTGCTACGACCTCATCCGGGTTGACGCCCTTGTGCGGCTCCTTGCCTCCCCCAAGCTTCTTGACCAGCTCGTAGATCATGGGCATACGTGTCGCGCCGCCGACCAGAATGATCTCCTCTATATCCTTCGCCGTGAATTTTGCGTCGGACAGCGTTCTATTGAACGGACCGGCGCAGCGCTCCACGAGATCCGCCGTCAGCTCTTCGAGCTTCGCCCTGGTGAGCGTCATGTCAAGGTGCTTCGGGCCTTCCTGGGTTGCGGTGATGAACGGAAGGCTGATGGTCGTCTGCACGACGCTGCTGAGCTCGACCTTCGCCTTCTCCCCCGCCTCGCGGAGCCTCTGAAGGGCCTGGCGGTCGCTGCGCAGATCAATCCCTTCCTGCTTCTTGAACTCGTCGGCAACGTAATCAACTATGCGCTGATCCCAGTCATCGCCGCCGAGCTGGGTGTCGCCCGCGGTGGACTTCACCTCGAAGACGCCCTCGCCGACTTCCAGGATCGAGACGTCGAATGTCCCACCGCCGAGGTCGAAGACGAGTATGGTTTCGTTCTCCTTCTTGTCCAGCCCGTAGGCCAGGGACGCGGCCGTTGGTTCGTTTATGATGCGCAGCACGTTCAGGCCGGCAATCTCGCCGGCGGTCTTGGTCGAGGTTCTCTGGGCGTCGTTGAAGTACGCGGGAACTGTGACAACCGCGTCCGTCACCTTATCGCCCAGGTAAGCCTCCGCATCCGTCTTAAGCTTCTGGATGACCATCGCGGAGATCTCCTCCGGGGTGTAAGTCTTGTCATCGATGGCGATCTTGTAATCGGTCCCCATCTTCCGCTTTATGGAGGAAATTGTCCTCTCCGGGTTCAATACCGCCTGCCGCTTGGCGGTAGCGCCGACGAGGCGCTCTCCAGCCTTGGTAAACCCCACCACGGAAGGGGTAATCCTGCTGCCTTCCGCATTCGGGATGACCGTAGGCTCACCGGCCTCCATAACGGCGACGACCGAGTTTGTGGTCCCTAAGTCAATGCCAACTGTTCTGGCCACGTGTGCTCACCTCCTGGTGAATTGCGTACCCTTGAGTCAGAGTAAGTAAACTGAGGAATGACCAACCGACTGGATTCTATCCTAAGTTCGCTTGCAGTATAGCATTTGAGTGCAGCATTGTCAAGTGGTATGACAAAAAATTTTTCAGGCTTTCCGACAGAGATGATTGGCAGCGGGCGGCAGCCACTTTAGGGCCAAGCGCACCGGAGGGATACATCGTCGTCTGGAAACGCCTCCCACGCGAGAAAGCCCTTGACCACTCCGGCGTTCCGTGTGCTATACTGGTAGCGCTGAATGAGCTTGCATCCGCGGAATCTGATGAGCAGACACCCTGTAGCCAAAACTTTCATAAGGGCTCTCTTGAAAGGCTTCTCATCCCTCGCTCTACTCTCCTGGCTTGCGGCAGGATATGGATCGGCGGACAATGCCGACTGCCTGATGTGCCACAGCGCGAAGAGCCTGCATAAGACCATTCATGGGCAGAAGGTTTCCCTGTACATTGACTCGCAGGCGTTCCAGGGATCCGTCCACGGCGCGAAGGCATGCGTGGACTGCCACACGGACCTTAAGGGCCAGCCGCTGGCGCATAAGCCCGATCTGGCTCCCGTCCAATGCGCGCAGTGCCATAAGCTCGCGCATCCGGACACCAGTCACCGGAGCGTCGGGCTGAATCAAGGCCGCCCCAGGTGCCAGGACTGCCATGGCTCGCACTACATCAGGCCGGAGGAAGACCCTCGATCGAACATGCAGCCCGCAAGCTCCGAGCCCATGTGTACCCAGTGCCATTCGGAGGCGAGGGTTTTCGATCCTTACCGGCGCAGCGTGCACGGCGCAGCGCGGGAGTGGAACGGCGCCCGCGTCGCCGCCTGCATACACTGCCACCCGGTTCATACGGCCTATGTCGCGGACTCCCCCATCGTCTGCGGCACGTGCCATGCGAAGGAGTTCGAAGCCTACGCGCAGAGCTCTCACGGAAGCGCGCCGCCCGGCGATACGGCCGTTCCGACCTGCGTCACATGCCATGGCGGACACGGCATCAGAGCGGTGGAGGATCTTCGCTCCCCGACGTCTCCCGCCAAGAGTCCGATGCTGTGCGCCAAGTGCCATGACGACCCAGAGCTTATGGGGCCCTATCGGCTTCCCACGGACAGGATGAAGACTTACCGCGCCAGCTACCACGGCATCGAGAATAAGTACGGGAACATGAAGGCGGCCACGTGCGTCTCCTGCCACAATGCGCACAGGGTTCTGCCGGCGTCCGATCCGGATTCGTCCGTGAATGCCGCGAACCTGCGTGAGACCTGCGGCAAATGCCATCCGGAAACCGGGCCGAACGTCATCAAAGGCTCGATCCATCTGGAGCCATCCCCGAAGAAGGACGCCGGAGTCTACTGGGTGGGCGCCGCGTACCGCATATTCGTAACCGTGATGATCCTTGCGTTCTGCGGATACATGGCGCTGGACCTGTTCACGCACCGGCGGACGAGGAGAGGAGGCAGGAGCTGATGTCGCAGGCCAAGGGGAAAGCATCCCAGGGTTACTTCGAGCGATTCACGCTGAATCAGAGGCTCCAGCACATAGTCCTGATGCTCAGCTTCTCGCTGCTGGTGCTCACCGGCCTGCCGGTGCGGTATCCGAATTCGCCCACATCTGCATTCATAATCAATCTGCTCGGCGGCTATACGATGCGCGCGATGTTGCACCGGGTCGGCGCCGTCGCCTTGACAGGGCTGTGCGTCTACCACGGCCTGTACTCCCTGTCGTCCCGAAGGGGACGATCCGAGCTGCGGGCGCTGCTTCCGGCGAAGAAGGATGTCCTGGACCTGTTCCATATGCTGAAGCGCTACTTCACCCTCGCTCCAACCGGTCCGAAATTCGACCGCTACAACTACATCGAGAAGTTCGAGTACTTCGCCGTCGGCTGGGGCTCGGTTATGATGATTCTGACCGGCCTCATGCTGTGGTTTCCGGGACAGATGGTGCAGATACTCCCCATGTGGGCCGTGGACATCGCGAGGGTGGTTCACAGTTGGGAGGCGCTGTTAGCATTTCTGACCATACTCATCTGGCACATGTATCATGCGCACCTCAAGCCGGGGCACTTCCCGATGAACATGAGCTGGCTGACCGGCAAGGTATCCAAGGAAGCTATGATGGAAGACCATCCGCTCGAATATGAGCGGCTGACGGCCGAGGGCAAGGAGGAGACGCAGTGAGGTCGCGGAGTCTCCGACGGCTGATGGATTGGCGGCTTCTGATGGCGTTCGGCTTGCTGGCCGTAATCGGGCTTATGCTCGTCTCGTGTAGAGCCGCTCCTAAGCACAAGGCCGAAATGGTCGGCCCTGCTCTGCAGCTCCGTCCGGCGAAACCCGCCCCGGCTCCGATAAAGCCGCAGCTTTCCCGGCCTGAGGACGATCGCCATTACCGCGAGCACTCCCAGGGCTGGGTCAAGCTCCACACCGCGCAGGCCAAATCGAAGCCCGGCGAGTGCGTCCGCTGCCATGAGGCCAAGTTCTGCATCTCCTGCCACCAGGAGCAGGTGCCCGCGTCGCATCGAAGCGCCAAATGGGTCTTGATTCACAAGCAGAGCGCCGGGAAGGATCCGTCCAAGTGCGACGTCTGCCATACGGAGACCTTCTGCTTCACATGCCACGAAACCGTGAAGCCGTCCTCGCACGGGAAGAAGTGGCTGGAGCAGCACGGCAGCCGGGCGGTCGCAAGTCCGGGCGAGTGCGGTTTATGCCACAAGCAATCCTACTGCGACAAGTGCCATGGGATGCCGATGCCGCATCCGAAGGACTGGCCTGCATCGCACATTGCACAGGCGAAGCAGAGCAAGGAGCAGTGCTGGAAATGCCATCGGGAGAGCTACTGCCTGGACTGCCATAGGAAGCAGAAGCCGAAGTCGCATTCCCCCACCTGGCTGAAGCGCCACGGCAAGGTTGTGGTGGAGGAGAAGCCCGACTGCAGTAAGTGCCACGACCAGAAGTACTGTCAGAACTGCCACGGCGTGGATATGCCGCACGCCCAGGGATATTTGATGAAGCACAAGGGCACCCCCGGCGCGAGCTTGGAGCCCGGCTCCAAGTGCTTCAAGTGCCACGAGCAGAAGTTCTGCGACGTATGCCACAGCGTGTTGAATAAGAGCGAGTAGCAGCCGGCGGATTTGACCGCCGATGAACGCGGATAAACACCGATTCAAGATCGCCCTGCCTGCCACTTGACCCCATAGCAAGCAACTGTTAACATGTTCCTAATAGCGTCGGCTCACAGCCGACGGAAGGTAGCCTCGTATGGAACCAATAGCATTTATATGGTCTGTACTTCTGGGAGCCCTGCGGATGCTGGAGAAGGTAGCGCTGTGGATCGGCGGTCGGGTCAGCAAGCGGCTGGCAAGGCGGGCGTTCGAGAGGAATTACCTTGACGCCGTGGTTCGGTCGAACCAGTTTTGTCCGATTCGCGGGATCAGGGCGAAAGCGCCCTGCGATATTCAACTGAAGGACGTCTACGTGCCGCTGAGGTTGACTTTTACAGGCGCCCGTGAGATTCCGCCGATGGAAAAGCCTGTGCCGGAGGAGAGTCGGGAGTACGAGAGATTTGTCCGCGAGCGCGAGAGGGGGGAGACGCAGGACGTTCCCGCCGCTCTTCGGAGGCATGGTCGCCTGGTCGTCCTCGGCGATCCGGGATCGGGCAAGACAACGCTCGTTCAATATCTGGCAATGCTCTTCGCCTGCCGGCAGACCGAGGACATGCTTGGCTTGCATGAAGACCGGCTGCCGCTCGTTGTCCGGCTGCGGGATTTGAAACCCGCGAATTCCGGGGCGGACTATCCGACGCTGATCGAATTCTTGAAGAAGGAATGCGCCTCCCGCACGCTCGAAGCGCCTCCCGAGTTCTTCGAGCGCATGCTGAGGGAAGGGAAATGCGTCGTGCTGCTGGACGGCCTGGATGAGGTGGCGGATGAGGCCGAGCGGGTGAGAGCCGCCGAATGGGTCGAGAGGATGGTTGATTCTTTTCCAGAGAACCGATACCTGGTCACCTCTCGAATACTGGGATACCGGACCGCTCCGCTGGGCCGCGGATTCGCCCAGAGCACGCTGAAAAACTTCTCGCGCGACGATATGAAGGAGTTCATAAGGAAATGGTATCCGGCGGTTGAAATAGCCACAAAGGGCGACATCCCGGAAGCGCACAAGGAAGCCGACGAGAACTCCGCCCACCTCATCGCCACCATCGAGCGGAACGACCGGGTGGCCGCTTTGGCGGTGAATCCGCTTCTGCTTTCCATAATCGCCCTGGTGCATAGGTCCGGGGCGGCGCTGCCGAACCGCCGCGTCAATTTATACAATGAATGCACGAATGTGTTGCTCGAGTACTGGGATGTTGGAAAGGGTATCCCGGCAAAACTTGATTCAGACCAGAAAAGAAGAATACTTGCACCAATTGCGCTCAAATTCCACGAGGATGGTGGGCGGGATGCACCGCGCAGGCTTGTTGAGGCGTTCCTTGCGGACGGGCTTCGGAAGATCGGCAGGGATGCCACACTTGCCCCCGAATTCCTCGACAATATACAGGAGAGAAGTGGAATCCTGGAGGAGCGGGGCGTTGACCGGTGGGGGTTCACGCATTTGACTTTCCAGGAGTACCTCGCGGCGGTCGAGCTGCGCGATAATCCCGACGCGGATGAAATCCTGGTTGCCCGCAGGTTCGATCCGTGGTGGCGGGAAGTTACGCTCCTCTACGCGGGCCTGAAGGACCCGTCTTCTCTGATACGCCGCCTGCTGAGTGAGCGGGAGGATATCTTCTATTCAAGTCTTCTGCTTGCCGGAAGCTGCATCGCGGACGCGGCCTCCGTCGCGGACACGGAACTGCGGGAGAAGGTCGTCCGGAGGATCGAGGAGCTCTACTGGGAAGGAGTAAACGGCGTAGTCCAAGAGGAAGCTCTTCAAGCTCTCGCGTATCTTCGGGATACCAGCGTTGAGGAGCGGATGATCGAGAAGTCGAAATCTAAAGCTCCCGACGTGCGGTGGAGCGCCGCCGATGCCTTGGGTAAAATCGGCGGCGAAAAGGCGATGGAATCGCTCGTACCGCTGCTTAAGGATGAACATTCTATCGTGCGGCGGAGCGCCGCCTATGCCTTGGCTAAAATCGGCGGCGAAAAGGCGATGGAATCGCTCGTACCGCTGCTTAAGGATGAACATTCTATCGTGCGGCGGAGCGCCGCCGATGCCCTGGCTAAAATCGGCGGCGAAAAGGCGATGGAATCGCTCATACCGCTGCTTAAGGATGAAGATTCTGACGTGCGGGGGAGCGCCGCCTATGCCCTGGCTGAAATCGGCGGCGAAAAGGCGATGGAATCGCTCGTACCGCTGCTTAAGGATGAAGCTCCTCACGTGCGGAGGAACGCCGCCTTCGCCCTGGCTGAAATCGGCGGCGAAAAAGCGATGGAATCGCTCGTACCGCTGCTTAAAGATGAATCCTCTGACGTGCGCGGGAGCGCCGCCTATGCTCTGGGTGAAATCGGCGGCGAAAAAGCGATGGAATCGCTCGTACCGCTGCTTAAAGATGAATCCTCTGACGTGCGGGGAAGCGCCGCCCTGGCCCTGGCTGAAATCGGCGGCGAAAAAGCGATGGAATCGCTCGTACCGCTGCTTAAGGATGAAGCTCCTCACGTGCGCGGGAGCGCCGCCTATGCTCTGGGTGAAATCGGCGGCGAAAAGGCGATGGAATCGCTCGTACCGCTGCTTAAGGATGAAGCTCCTCACGTGCGCGGGAGCGCCGCCCTGGCCCTGGCTGAAATCGGCGGCGAAAAGGCGATGGAATTGCTCATGCCGCTGCTTAAAGATGAATCTTCTGACGTGCGCGGGAGCGCCGCCTATGCCCTGGCTAAAATCGGCGGCGAAAAGGCGGTGGAATCGCTCATACCGCTGCTCGAGGATGAACAATCTTACGTGCGGTGGGGCGCCGCCTATGCCCTCCGGAAGATATGCGCGCGTAACAGGCTTGTGATTTGCCCGGATGGCACGGTGGAGCGCCTGCCCTGAGCCGCAGCCGGGGCCCAGGGCGACCACAGGGGGGTCGCCCCTACTCCAATACTCCATCACTCCAATACTCCGCCAGCCAATCCGCGATGGGTTCGAGGTCGAAGCTCGGCCAGCCCTTCGGGTTTCCGTTCTCGAACAGCGTGACCCCGATGATATACTTGTCCTTCTGAAGCTCCGAGTCGAACCATTTCAGCCAGTCTTGATACTGCTCTGCGGTTCCGCGCGCCTGCCAGCCGTCCTTCTCCCTGTTGCCCTTATTGTCCACGCCGCCTTCGGTGAGGATCATGGGCATATCCGCCAGGTCTGCGTATTCGCCCTCAAACAGCTCGTAGAATCGGCGGTGGCGGAGGGAATGCAGGCGCTCGGCCTCAGGATCGGTGGTGTACTGGAGCGTGTAGGCATGGTAGCTCCAGACGCCGCCGACCTTCTTGATTGCCCTCAGCGCCGGAACGTATTCCAGAATCCTCGCCCGGACCTCCTCCGGCGCGCCGGACGGATTTCCAACCGGAATGCAGGCCAGGCACGGCTTGTAGCCGGCCTTTGCGCAGACCTCAGCGAACTTGATGGAGAACCGCGTGTACCACTTGACATCCGCCAGAGACCTGAAGGCCGGGCAGTTGTCGTATTCGTTGTTCGCCTCGATGTAATCAATCAGCTTGCGGTCCGACTCCGGCAGCGCGGAGAGCCTCGGCCGTATGATCTTGTCCCAGAACTCCCGGGCCTTCTCCTCCGGGTTGTCCGTGATCTGGTAGCGTATCGGCGTGTAGCAGCGGAGGACGACCTTACCATCCGGATTGCACTTCTTGTAGTCCCTGGCAGCATCAATCATCGGCTGCCGGAGATCGAGGATCTTCAGCACCGGCATCCTGGCCCGAACCATCTTGCGCGTCCCAGGCGTGTAGTCCCCGATGAGGTGGACGCCGATCTTGCTGCGGAAAGGCTTCTTCCTCGGGGCGGCTCTGCCTTCCATCACGCAGATACAGATTCCAATAAGGATAAACGGGAGTAACTTGAACATCCGGCCTCCTGGTCGTGCGCAGCAATCTGAGGGGATTTCAGAACGCTTATTCGCGGACTGCGAACTCACCATAACGGCTCGTCGGGGAACCACTCGCCTCTGTCCCTCGCTGTACGGAGCGCTGGTTCGCTCTGCCATTTCGCGTGGAGATCGCAGTAAGCAACGGTCGTGCCGTTGTAGTGAACCTTCTCCGGCAGGTCGCTCCAGTCTCCCCAGACGAAATAGCCATCGTTTATCGTATCTCGCGACTCGTGGATCAGCAGCAGAAGCTTGGCCGGGTTCTTGAACTTATCCATGTTCTGCTCCTTGAGCAGCCAGTTCATGCTGTAGCTCAAGGGAAAAGTCACCGGGTAATACGGCTTTCCCCCCGCGGGTCTGCCTCTGTCGCTGGGACACAGATAGACCTTCGTGCTCTTCACATAACGCCATATGGCGCCTTTCTCAAATTCAATCTTCGCCGGGTCTTCAACGTCCCGCGGGTCGGATCTAATCTCTCCCGGCTGCCGGTACCAGTAGCGAGATGGCAGGCGTCCCTCGTGGTCATCGGCGTATAGGCGAAATGCCTTGCTCAATTGCGACAGGTTGTTTAGGCACATGGTCTGCCTAGCGTGTTCCCTAACGCCCAGAGAGACAGGCAGGAGTATTGCTGCGAGGACCACAATGATGGTGATCACAACAAGCAGCTCGATAAGCGTAAAGCCTCGGCGCGAGATTCCCGCGGACATCGAGACCACCTCTGGGTCATTTTTACCATTTGGTGCACCCGCGTGTCAAATGCCCCGGCAGACCATCAGCCGTGGGTCTCTCACACGAAGACAACAGCGCGATGGCGCTGGCACTCCACTCGTGATACAATTGGCAGCGTGAGCGGACTCAGGAAAACCTCGAATCAAGAGCATCTGCCTCGGAGCTTCTACCTTCAAGACACGGTTGAGGTCGCGCGGCAGCTTCTCGGCAAGGCGCTGGTCCACCATACGGACGGCGGCGTCGTCGCAGGTAGGATCGTCGAAACGGAGGCGTACTTAAGGGATGATCCCGCCTGCCACGCCTCAAGGGGCATAACTCGCCGGAATGCCGTGATGTTCGGGCAGCCCGGCCATGCTTACATCTACTTCACCTATGGCATGTATTTCTGTTTCAACGCGGTCACAGCCCCGGAAGGCATAGGAGAAGCAGTGCTCGTGAGAGCGGCCGAGCCGCTTGAAGGGATCGAAATCATGACGCGGAACCGGGGCACCGTTAAGCTGACGAACCTGGCCAGCGGCCCTGGGAAGCTCTGCCGGGCATTCGCCCTCGACCGCCGGCACAATGGGCTGGACCTCACCGACGGCGATCTGGTTATCGTGGACGACGGCTGGAGGCCCGGCAAGATTGTGACCGCGTCCCGCGTGGGCATCCGCCATGCCGCCGACAAGCCCTGGCGGTTCTACATCGCCGGAAATCCGCATGTTTCAAGGAAGTAATCGTCCCTCTTGCTCGCCGAAGGTGCGACTCCCAACCCAGGACGCCTACCCAAACTCAGGCGCCTGTGGCCCGGCTGCCCGGAGGGAAAACGCAGCCGGAGAGAGGCCTTGACTCGTCAGGACATTTTCAAATATAGTTGAGTCAGTTTCGGCGGACCGATGCTTTCCCGCCGCTGGTGCGGGCGCCCGAATCGGCACGAACAGATGTATGATGATCTCCGGGCTGCGCACGGCTTCAGTGTTGTTTTGGAGGTAGTTTTGGCTAGACGTCTTTGTTCCGCGGTTATCTTCGCGTCAATGTTCCTTGGTGCCCTGATCGTGCAACCCTCGGTGTCGGCACAGACCGGCACGCCCGCTTCTCCGGCACCCGCCAGTTCCGCGGTCGCAGCGAAACCCGCAGCTCCGAAGAAGCCCACAGTCACAAGGACAATAGAGGCGCAGTTGAGCGGCCTTACCACCGAGTACGCCGATCAGATATACGCCAGACTCTCCGTCCAGGAGAGCCGGCAGCCCCGAAACTGGTATCTTCGCGGCTCGTACACCAGCACTGCCACCGAGAGTGGGACCTGGAAGGTCAACGTTACCACTACCAGGCTCGATGGTCGTGTAGAGCGAATCAGGACAGGCGACAGGTACAACGTGTTGATCGGCGTGATGAACCGGCGTGACAGGGACCTGACGCGTACCACATCCGAGCAGACCGGATATCACTTTTTGTCATACGGAGTGGGCAAGCACCTTGATATCCGAAACAAGGGCGACATCGGGCTTGGATTGCTGACGTTGTATGATGACGGCGATACCGCCAAACCGGCGGTCGGCTGCTCGATCATCGGCAGGCGCCCTTTGAGCAAGAAGCTGACTCTCGACAGCCAGATACTAGCTCTTCAGCCGCTGGACAGATTGCGTTCCACGAAGGTGGACTCGGAGATTGGGCTCTCCTACGAGTTGACTCAGGGGTTCTCGCTTCGGCTGGGCTGGTCGGCGAACAACCTCGTGAGGCCCATACGGGGCAAAAAAGAGTGGGATTCAATCGTCAGGCTCACGATTTCCTTCCGACGGACAACGACGCGCTGAGCCCTGCGAGTTTCAAGTTTCAGGTTTCAAGTTTCAGGTTGGCGGCGCCATACGACTTGCAACATGGAACTCGAAACTTGGAACCTGGAGCTTTCCATATTCCTGCACTAGGCAGGCTCGTATTTGATATAGATGCCGCTGCCGGGCTCGGTTTCCAGATAAAGCTCGTCGTACGGCGGCTGATCGTCCCGTTCGGCGTAGACGATGTTCCCGTCAACGCTCGCGCCGGTGTCTTTCAGGTCCGCGTCTTCGCTTGAAACCGCCTGGTCAGCAGGCTCCCACGTTTTCCCCTGGTATCGGAACCGGCCGGGCAGATTGACCTGTCGCAGCCGCTCCATGGCTTCCGGAGGCTGTTCTCCTTTGGGCACCACGATCACGCTCGGCCGGGGCTGTTCGCGCCCGATGTATATGTTTACCGGCGGCTCGCGCTCCACAACGACTGGCTGTTCCGGGGGCCGCTCGGCAGGCGGCCGTTGTACCGGCGGGACCGCGGGTCGCTCTTCCTCTGGAACAACTACCACCGTCTGCCTAGGGCCCTGCGCCGCTATCGTCCACCAGACCACGAAGACGAGAATCAGCGCAGCCAGCACAATCAAGACCCAGACCCAGGGCGGAGGGCCGCGTCTCACGTGCGGATGTTCCGTAGTGGGCCTCTCTTCCATTGCGGGCCTCCTTCATCCGTCGCTTTGTCTCGATGTTACCCCGCCGAGGGAGACCCAAAACCCTGCGGCTTGCGGGAGGATTTGACATCTCGAGAGAGAAACCTTACTGCATGGAGTTGAACTCTTCTTCGGGAAAGGTGTCTGCGATGGATTTTGTCAGGGTGATCCCGTGCCTCGATGTGAAAGACGGCAGATTGGTGAAGGGCGTTCACTTTGCGGACCTGCGCGACGTCGCTGATCCCGCCGAAATGGGAGAGGCGTACAGCAAGGCGGGCGCAGATGAGCTTGTCTTCCTCGATATAACTGCGACTCTCGAAGGTCGCAAAACCATGCTTGATGCAGTCGAGCGAACTGCGAAGCGCATAACGGTGCCCCTCACCGTCGGCGGGGGCATAAAGGAGCTATCCGACGTAAAGGCACTGCTCGACGCGGGAGCGTCCCGGGTTTCGATCAACTCCGCCGCCGTGAAGCGTCCCGCGTTCATTGAAGAGGCCGCCAACGAGTTCGGCTCCGATGGCATCGTGGTAGCGATAGACACTCGAAGGAATAGTGACATGCCCTCAGGGTTCGAGGTGGTAATCAACGGAGGCACGAAACCCACGGGTAAGGATGCCGTCGAATGGGCGCAGGAAGCCGAGTGGCTCGGCGCCGGACAGATCCTGCCAACAAGCATGGACGCGGACGGCACCCAGGCCGGATACGACATTCCGATGACCAAAGCCATCGCAGAGGCGGCAAGCATACCGGTGATCGCGTCCGGCGGCGCGGGTAAGCTCGAACATCTCTACGAAGCTATAGCTGACGGGAAGGCGGATGCCGTGCTGGTGGCGTCCATCTTTCACTTCGGCATAATCACCATTCAGCAGGCAAAGGACTACCTGGCGTCGAAGGGCATTCGGGTCAGAGAGTGACATCGGCTGCCCATGCGCCGACACGGGTAAGCACATTAGGATGGGGCTTCTCTCACAGGTGCAAAGAACCCGGTGGTTTGATTCGACCATTGTCCAAGCAGCAGGCTGTTTGTCGCTCCAGGAAAGCCGAGAGGAGAGTGAATAACCTTGACTACCCCTGGCCGGCGCAGACGGACCCGGCGCAAGACGGAGAAGAAGTCGTTCATTGCGGATAGCAGCGCTTACAGGGAGATCATGGATCGCCCTGCCGACCCGGACGAGGAAACGCCGGACCACGGCGCCGCAACCACCGAGGAGCAACTTCGACTTTACCAGGAGGCTGAGGAGCAGACCATCCGCGAGGGCCTCGTGTGATTGAGGCTTGCCGGTAGCCGCTGCCTTTACGGCTGCGTTCCCACGTACCGCACGCTGAAGACGTGCGGCTACCGGGCGAATGGAGACCACCCTGAGAGGAACTCTGGTGAGGAATCTCATTCTCGCGATTGCCATCACTTACGCCGCGATCACTTCTTCTTGCCCGGCCTGTGCCAGACAGCCTAGAGAGGTCATTTTGGGCATCGCTGTCAACGAGGCAGGAACGCCTGTCTCCGGCGTGCAGGTTGCTCTCCTGATGAGCAATCATCGCACCAGCGCCGTCGCCGGACAAGCTGCGGTCGGTCCGGACGGCACGTTCAAGATAGCGTACCCGAGGCCGGAACTGACGATCATTCCCGCTGCGATGTACCTCGCAGCTTCCTCGGATAAACTGCTTGGGATCCAGGCGGTCAACAACACCCTGGCGGCTCAGCGCATCGTCTGTCATCCCAGAGCGAGCGTTTCCGGTACGGTAAAGGACTCCGGGGGCCGTCCCGTCGAAGGCGCAGTGGTTAGTCCCGATTTTCTCATCTGGAGCGAGTTCTTCGGCCAACAGTACCTCCATTGGCGGGAAATCGAACCCGCAGCAGGAACGAAGCCGGCCATAACCGACGCGCAGGGGAAGTTCACCCTATCGGGGCTTCCGGCCGGCTGCGGCGTGTGCCTGCGTGCGAGCAAGGATGGCGTCGGGATCGGCGCAACGGGCTCGGGCGATCCAAGCTCAGGCGCTCTCAAGCCGGAACTCGCGATCCCCGTCGGCACCGCGGACATTGCCATCATCCTGAAGGCCCAGGGCATGAAAGCCCCTACCGGATGCATAAAAGGCTGGGTGCTCAACAAGCTGACCAAATGGCCTGTGCGGGGCGTTGAGGTGGTTGCCGTTGACATGCAAAACCCCAGCTCCAGCCCGCGGTCAATGGCGACTACACAATCCGACGGCAGCTTCCAGCTGGACGGGCTTCCTCGAGGCGAATACACCGTATCTGTTCTGGAGGCTAGGAGGCCGGTCCAGCCGGAGACAGACGTAGAGGTGAGCGAGAACGGCACGACCGAGTTGACGCTACTTGCCATTCCCGGCAGAACGTTCATAGGTCAAGTTGTAGATGAAAATACGGGCAGGGGCGTCCCCGGCGTCATGGTCGTCGCCCCAGGGAGCAAGCCCGTTGTTACGCGATCAAAGACGTCGCCCGGGCGCTTATCTGCGGACGGCCCCGGCTCCTTCTCCATCAACGTGCTGCCAGGGCCGGGCGTGCTCCTGGTCATCGGCGACAAGCAGGGATACGGCCGTGCGCACTACGAGATAGATGTCCCCGAGAAAGGCAGATTCACAGGAGTAAGGATCAAACTGCCGCGCGCGACGACCATATGCGGGACGATCAGAGATTCGTCCGGGAAGCCGGTGGACGGCGCTCTCCTCCGGATCGTGTCCCCGGATGGGCCATTGGACACCTTGCAGGCGGACTCCAAGGGGTACTACATGCTCACCCTGCAGGGCTCTGCTGACATGACCTGCGACTTGATCGCATACGACGAGGCGACGGGCGAAGGAGCGATTCAGCCGGCTACTCTAGCGGCCCGGAACACGAACCTGGTTGACATGGCGCTTGGGCCCGCTGCCAGGTTCTCGGGCTTCGTCAAGGACGATACCGGCAAGCCCGTGCCCGGCGCGAGAGTGACACCGATGCTGCAGACCGGCGCATGCCGCATCTACAGCATGCACAACCGGGCCGCATCAGACGCCTCCGGACGATTCACGATTGACGGACTCATTCCAGGCGCGGCATATTTCGTCCGAATCGAGGCCGACGGATACGAGGCGCCGCCGTTCGGTAAGGACGCGCTGCCCGAACTGAAGAGTGGGGAGACAGCATCCGCAGAGTTTACATTGCGGGCGAAGGCCGAGGCGCCCGCGCAGCCTTAGCACAGCCGGTCAGAAAGCCGTATTGCTTGCGCTACTCAATGTAGGCGTTCTCAGGCCAGACTGCTTGGCGGATGCAACTTATGAGCTTAGTCCGAACGCTCGGTGGGCTATATATGGACCTAATCCGTACTCGGACTTAAAAGGAACCAAGCTATCTATTGTCAATACCCGAACCGGACGCATTCACCGAGCCTGGGACGAAGATGAGTTACTGGCGTACTGTTGGTCCGAGGACTCCACAAGATTTGCCTATCTGAATTCGACCCTTCGGGTAAAGGTAATAGACCTGAGCGCGGAGCCCTCCGTGAAGGACATCGCCAAGCTGGATTTCCCCTTGAAAGAAAGGCGGTTCTCGGATGTGGGCTCGGACCTATCCATGTCCTGGAGTCCGAATGGAGAGATACTGGGGATTCTCTGGGATGACCACACTGTGGACTGGAGTGAGAGGAAGTACCGTGTGGCGCTTGTAAACATCAGGACGCGAGCTGTAAGCGTGATCGTGTACGCAGATGTGAAGAAGCCAAACGAAGCTGTATCAGCACGCGGAACGCACCCCGTTCCGGTGTGGGGCCCCGGCGGAGAGAGACTGTTCTGGCCGCCCGGGCCGGAAAACCGTTCCGCACGTTAGGCGTACTCACACTCCGCCACGTTTAATATGGTGCCCCCGCGGAAACAGGATATGTAGTTCATCCGCGGGGTGTACTATGCTGGAGGAAGCTCGTCCGGACAGGCTCAGAGGCGGGGCGCAGAACAGGGCGAACGTCGCCGGCGCTATCAGGGAGTTGATCTTCGGCGCCGAGGACGGCCTGGTATCTATCCTCGGCCTCGTGACGGGAGTCGCCGCCGGCGCCGCGAGTTCGGCCGTCGTGCTGCTGGCCGGGGTTGCCGGCGCGCTCTCCGGGGCCATCTCCATGGCGGCGGGGAACTACCTGGGGGTCAAGTCGCATATCGAGGTTCTCCAGCGCCGCCTTGAGGAGGAAGAAAAGAGCATCCGCGAGTGCCCGGAACATGAACGCGCCGAGCTCGTCGCCTATTACCGAAAACACAGCTTCACACCGGACGAGATCCAAACCGTCGTTCCCGCCATCGAGCGGAGCAGGGAGCTCCTCATGGAGGAAATGGCCGCGCACGAGCTCGGCATCTCGCCGAGCGAACTCAGGAATCCGGCCTGGAAGGCATTCTGGATCTTCGCCGCTTACATCATCGCCGCCGAGTTCCCGGTCTTGCCCTATGCCCTGTTTCCCCATGATACGGCGCTCATCGTCTCCATAGCCGGCACAGTGCTGGCCCTGTTCGCTGTCGGTGCGGCTAAGACAGTCTACACCGGCCGAAATGCGATCAGGAGCGGGCTGGAAATGCTGGCAATCGCTGCGCTGGCAGGCATCGCGGGCTACCTCGCCGGAAGACTCGTGCGCCTGTGAATCCGAGGAATCAAGCTCAGTGATGCGTGACGCAGATGCTGGATGTCGGATATTCGATGTTGGATGTTAGACATTGGAAGTTGAACGTCCTCTCCCATTCTCCCAGTCGCCCCATCTCCCAATCGCTCTGTCGCGCTCTGCGAGCTGTCCACTGCGCGCCCTGATCTGCTAGAATAGGGTGACATGATCTACGACGCCGCGCGCGCCGCACTGCGGGAAGGAATTGAAGCCCACATCGCTGAAGGTAATATGGGGATATGTCTCCCCTGCAGATAGCGCCCAGGAATAAATTCCTGGGCTTGGAGACGGTCGCCGATTATAGACTGCAGAGATTCAGAAGCAAGCTAAACCCGAAATCCGAACGGGGCGGGCCTTTGAGGTGAAGGAACCAGGAGTGATTAGATGCCAGGTATGATAGGAATCATTCTAGCGGCTGGGAAGGGCACGCGGATGAAATCGAAGCTCCCGAAGGCCCTGCACCCCATCTGCGGCAAGCCGATGACGCGGTACGTCATAGATGCCTGCAAGGGCGCCGGCGTTGAGGACTGCATAGTCGTGATCGGCCACGAGGCCGAGCAGGTCCAAGAGGGCCTCGGGAGCGACGTCCGGTACGTCGTGCAAGAGCAGCAGCTTGGCACAGGCGATGCGTGCAAACGAGCCGTCGAGCTGCTTGGCGAAGCTGAGGCGGATGTCCTGGTCGTCGCTGGAGACACTCCCCTTGTGAGCTCGGAAGTCCTGGAACGGCTGGCCGGCGAGCATCGGTCATCGGGCGCGGACGCCACCATGCTTACTGCGGTCCTCGACGATCCAGGCCAGTACGGGCGGATCCTCCGTGCGCCGCATGGATCGGTCCGCGGCGTTGTGGAAGCCAAAGACGCCTCGCCGCAGGAGCGGCAAATCCGCGAGATCAACACGTCAATATACTGCTTCAAGCTACGGCCCCTTCGGGACTACCTGCATCGGATTACCCCTGCAAATGTCCAGAGCGAGTACTATCTCACCGACGTGATCGGTCTGATGGCAGCGGATGGACGCAGGGTGGCCGCGGTTGTCTCCGAGGACTCGGACGTCGTTCTCGGAATCAACCATCGCGCCGACCTGGCATACCTGACGGGCATTATCAGGTCACGAATCCTCGAGCGGCTGATGCTGGACGGCGTCACGCTCATTGACCCGTCGTCCACATACGTGGACTTCGATGTTCGCATTGGGCCGGACACGCTGATCTATCCCCAGACGTTCATAGAAAAAGGGAGCATAATCGGCGAAGGATGCACGATCGGTCCGTCTACCCGCCTGGTAAACGTCAAGCTGGAGAACGAGGTGACGGTCCTATTCTCCAACGTAGTAGACAGCACCGTGGGCGATGGCACGAGAATCGGACCCTTCGCAAACATACGGCCAGGCTGCCGGATTGGGAAGAAGGTCAAGATCGGCGATTTCGTTGAGGCCAAGAATGCGGAGATTGCCGATTCCGTATCAATGTCGCATCTGGCATACGTCGGTGACGCATCTGTCGGAGAGCACTCAAACATCGGGGCCGGATCCATCACCTGTAACTACGATGGCTTCGCGAAGCACCGCACGACCATTGGAAAGAACGTCTTCATAGGATCGAATGTCACAATGGTGGCACCTCTCGAGATCGGCGATGGCGCACTGGTCGCGGCTGGCTCCGTAGTTACCGAAGACGTTCCGGGCGACTCCTTGGCAATCGCCCGGTCCACGCAGACGGTAAAGGAAGGCTGGGCCAAACGACGGCGTAAGCAGAAGGGACAGGGAGGATAGGAATGCCGAAGCAAGACAACTTACGTGTATTTGCCGGTAATTCGAATCCCAAGCTGGCCGAGAGCATCGCCCGCGAATTGGGACTCAGTCTCGGCAGGATGGTAGTCTCCAAGTTCTCGGATGGCGAGATAAGGGTCAAGGTGGATGAGAGCGCAAGGGGCATGGATGCGTTCATCGTGCAGTCAACCTGCTGCCCCGTCAACGAGAATATCATGGAGCTATTGATCATGATTGACGCTTTCCGCCGGGCCTCCGCGGAGCGCATCACTTGCGTCATCCCTTACTACGGATACGCCAGACAGGATAAGAAGATCAAACCGCGCGAGCCGGTATCCGCAAGACTGGTAGCCGACCTCCTGACCGTCGCAGGTACAAACCGGATTCTGGCCGTGGACCTACATGCCGAGCAGATCCAGGGGTTCTTCGATATTCCCGTGGATCACCTGCCTGCCGTACCGATAATCGCCGAGCACCTAGTCAATAGAGGACTGAGCGACGGAAACACGGTAGTGGTATCTCCGGACGTCGGAGGCGTCGTAAGGGCCAGGGTGCTCGCGGAAATGCTTGGCGCGCCGATCGCCATCATTGCAAAGCGGCGGCCGGAGCCGAACCATGCTGAGATCATAGAGATCATCGGCGATGTCAAGGGCAAGGTCGCTGTGATGATTGACGACATGATTGACACCGGCGGCTCAATAACGCATGGCGCGTTCGCACTAACGGAGCGCGGCGCGAAGAACGTCTATGCCTGCTGCACTCATCCGGTGCTGTCGGGCGATGCGGTAGCACACCTCAAAACAGCTCCCGTTGAGGAGATAGTGGTCACCGATACGATACCCCTTGGCCCGCAAGAACAAAGTGCCAAGATCACAGTCCTCTCTGTGGCTCCCTTGCTGGCGGATGCCATCGGCAGGATACACAGGGATCAGTCGGTGAGCGAGCTGTTCAAAGAGTACTGGTAGAGTGAAGCTCATTGTCGGTCTAGGGAACCCGGGAAGAGAGTACCAGGGGACAAAGCACAACGTGGGGTTTGCCGCGATTGACATTCTTGCTCGGCGGCATGGCATACACGTCAGGTCGAGGCGGAATAAGGCCCTGGTCGGCGAGGGCTCAATCGGCGGAGTCCCGGTCATCCTCGCAAAGCCCCGGACTTTCATGAATCTGAGCGGCCAGGCGCTCGGAGGCCTGGTCCGGCGCTGCAGGCTCGACCTTTCGGACATAGTAGTTATATGCGATGACGTAAATCTGCCGGTCGGGCGTCTGCGAGTCAAGGCGGGAGGATCGGCTGGCGGGCACAAGGGACTTCGCTCCATCATCCACAGCCTCGGCACACAGGAATTTGCCAGGATTCGCATCGGCATCGGGCCGCCGAGCGGTGACATGGTTGACTATGTGCTAAGCAGGTTTCGCAAGGCGGAGCGAAGAATAGTCTCGGAGGTTGTCGGCAGAGCAGCAGACGCAGCGGAGACAATTCTTACAACCGGCATTGAGCAAGCAATGAACCGGTTCAACGCACCCGTGACGCCTATCCGGTCACGGCAAGATGAATCCGAAGCTTGACAAGCAAAAATCGAAGTGCTATATTCGCTTGTGGTTTTCCGAAAAGCAGTCGCTAGGAGGTATTTTGATGCTTAAGATTGACCCGAAGGCTGAGATCAGCCCCGCCGTGGCAGTGGTTGTCATTATCATAGTCCTCTCGGTTGCCGCCTCTCTCCTATGGTACTTCATCTTTCACTCACCTTCCGCAGCACCCACCGGACAGCAGCCCATAGGAGCAATCGGCGTGACCTCACCAGGTACTCCTGCTCCAGTTCGAGCGCTAGCTGCAACCCCCACGTTGTCACCGCCGCCCGCACTATCGGCACCTGGATCTCGCTAGACGGGCTTGACAATAGAGGGGGTACGGCCTGCCGTACCCCCTCCGTGTTCGATGTTCCGAACCACACAGTCCACTCGCATTACGCCATTTCCCGATGATAGAAGGCATTTATGTAATCACAGATGAGAGACTTGTGCCGGGTAGAACTCACCTGGAAATCGCAAGGGCGGCACTGGCAGGCGGCGCTTCGGCCATCCAGTTGAGGGACAAGCACGCCTCGGATGAGTACCTGATTCAGGCCGGTCTTCAGATTCGCGAGCTTACGTCCGCTGCCGGAGCGCTGTTCATCGTGAACGACCGGGTAGAGGTCGCCCTTGCATGCGGCGCCGACGGCATCCACTTAGGCCAGGGTGACCTTCCCGCCCCTGATCTCCGCCCGCTCCTCGCCGGCAAGATTCTCGGCGTCTCCGTCGCAACCGCCGAAGAGGCGGCTCGAGCCCGGTCGGACGGAGCAGACTACCTGGGCGTAGGGCCGATTTTTGCTACCTCTACGAAGACGGATGCAGGCGAGCCCGTCGGCACACGCCGGATACGGATCATGCGGTCGGCATCGAGCGGACTGCCGATTGTCGCCATCGGGGGAATCAACGAAAACAACCTGGCGCAGGTCGCGAGGGATGGCGCCGACGCGGCAGCCGTCATCTCCGCCGTCGTCTGCGCGGACGACATGGTGGAAGCCACACGCCGATTGGTCCGAATCTGGGAGAAGGCCCGGGTTTCAGGAGTCTAGGTGATCTCCACTAGCTCCTACAGCCCGGCGTACATTCCGGCCAGCTTCTTCTCGCGGGCGTCGTCCCCGGCGGCGTAACGCCTCATCAGGCCATCGAAGCCCTTGTAGAGATTCAGCGCCGCGCCCTCGTACATCTTCGAAATCTCCGCGCGCTTCTCGGGCGTCATCTGGGAGTATGCTCCCGCGGCGTCTTTGGACGCCCGAACCCGATACGCATCGAATGCCCGAAGCGCCTCCGCCACGTATGCCCGCTCGAAGTCGGCATCGGCTTCTCTACGCAGCCGCGCCTGCATCACCCTCAGCAAATGGAGCGGCTTCCTCAATTCCTCCGGAAGCTCAACGGTTCTTAACGCGTCGTCCGCCGGAGTCCCGAAAGCATTCGGGACGGATCGCCCAGTCGCATCCGAGGGCCATCCGCCCTCCATCACCAGCTCAACTCGCGCGTCTTTCGGCAGCGCATCGTATGGGAGCGTCACATGATCGGGCGCGCTCGGCTTCCATTTGCGTCCATTCACCCTGAGCGATCGGATCCGAGGGCCGCCATTCTTCACTGAGAGCCAGATCCTCTTCTCTCCCCAGCGAATCGGCTCCTTCTGGACGTACTGCTCAATTGAGGGAGGGATATGCGGGTAGAGCGTGAGGCCGTCCGCCCGGTAGACATACTCGAAAAGCCCTCGCACGGTGGCGGCCGGGATTCCGAGGGCGTCGTAGCACAGGTTCGTGAGCCGCTTGTGGAACCACACGGTCTTGCCGAAATCCTTGAGCGGCGCGTCCATCTGGAAGTCGTCGGCGAGCTTCATCGAACGCAGATTCGAGCGGCGGACATCCTCATACTTGCCGAGCCGGTAATAGGCCAACATCGCGCGCGCCTCCACGGTTGACCATGCGCCGCCATTGACCCAGCGCCCGTACTCCCAGATGCCGCTCAGGTCCCTGCTGCCCCATGCCTCGTAGGTGTCATCGAGCGACGGGTAGTTGGTTATGATGAAGTCGTAGGGCCGCAGCCCCGGTATTGAGGCGATTTGGGCATATATCCGCTCGGATTGAGCCTGATCAGCCGCTCGGAAGGCGATGGCGTCAACATTGACGACGGACTCGAAATAGCCGTATTTCTCCTGGCCCAGGACGCCGTGCTTCGTCCCGTCCGGCTCCAGCGACTTCACGAAATAGCCATCCGGCGCTATCAACTGCGCCAGGGACTCCCGGGTCTTCTTCCGCCGCGCCTCGTAGAGCGCCGTCTTCCCGGCACTCCCGGCCAGTTTCTCCAACTCTACCATGCGATCGAGAGCTGCGAGATAGGTGACGGATAGCCCGGCCAGGTATCCCTTGCCGAAGCTGCCATCGGGCAGGCGCACTCCGCCGTAACTCGGTGCCAGGAGGTTCGACGCCGGCCCGGCCAGGAAAAGCCCGCTCTTCCCGTCGCGGCGAGTCTCGATGAACCTGCACGCGCGCTCGAGGTTAGGCAGGTAGCGGCGAATAGCGTCCCGGTCGCGGCTGATGAGCAGCAGCTCCGCCTGCATGACCACTCCCGCTGCGGTGAACTCAAACCCCCAGTCGTGAATCTTCCAGTTGCAGTCTCCCTGGACGTATATCGCGCCCGTGGGTTTAGCTACGTCGCACAATGCGCCTTCCGGGGCGATGAAGCCTGTGTGAATGCACTTCTTCTGTCCGTCGCCCTGGTGCTTGAACCACATGTCCTGCGAGTTCTGGAGGAACGTCAGCCAGGGCTCCTGCAGGAACGGAATGGCGCAGTACGTCGTGCCGTAGGAGTTCTGGACCCACCAGCCCGGCCATCTGGAGCCTTCGATGAGGCAGTCCCAATCCGGGTAGTAGAGCATCGAGATATTCGGCGAATCCGGGTTCGGGTGGAAAAAGTCGAAGGAGCGATCAATCAGGCGGAGGTACTCCACGTCGCCCCTGCCGCTGCAGTATCGGCCCCGATATTCGCCGGCGGATACCCCGCCTGCGGCGACGCCCAATAGGATTATTAAGATGATAATTCCTGCAGCTCTCATATCGTGAATCCTACTCGTACTCGTATATCGTGACGAGTGACGAGTGAGGAGTGATTCTGGATGCTGGATGCTGGATGCTGGATGCTGGATGTTCTCTCCCTTTCCCCCATTCTCCCATTCTCCCTGTCTCCCCGTCGTCCCCAGCCCTCAATAGCCCCTGAGGTGGCCCGTATCGGTCAGCCCTGCGAGCACGGAGCCGAATCCGGAAGGTCCGCGCGACCTCACGCCCAAATGTCTGCGCCTTCGGTGGCTCGTGTACCCGTGGGTTATGTGGCTCGCTCTCGGCCGCCTCTTCTGGTGTCTGACATGCTTCGTCATACGCGAGAACATTCGCCGGAAGGCGCGATCAATCCTGCGCAGGCAAACCTAACCCCCTGACGCCCCTTCGACAAACTCAGGGCAGGCCTTCCCGAAACGGGAAGGGGGAAATACCGGCTAGACACCCTTGACGGCTGGCCCTAGTATGCTGTACCATGCCGGTGGCCTCACACGTGCAAGTGCGACTTCTAGTGGAAGGAGACCCTCCGATGTCCAATTACTGGATGGTTGTTACCAGCCCGGAGGACTTTGCCGTGAGCCGCGAACTTGGTTATCCAGTGAGTGGATTCAAGGATAACCGGCGAGGTAGGCGGATCTACGCTATGGAGCCCGGCGACCAGATCGTTTACTATATCAACCGGATACACAAGTTCGGCGCGGTCACCGAGGTAGCGGGCCGACCCTATCGAGACGACAAGACGCGGATATGGGTGGAGACAGACGAGATCTGGCCGCTGCGCATACCCCTTAAGCTCCACGCAATCCTGGACGACGAGCAACTTGTGGATGTCCGCAGGCTTCTACCCAAGCTTTCGTTCGTCACCGAGCGGATTCGGCAAACCGGGTGGGGCGTAGCTTTCCAGGGCAGCCTGCACAGAATCCCAGAGGACGACTTCGAACTGATAGCCTCAGAGATTCGAAGGGCCGCTCACCCACGGATCGAGCCCAGGCACGGTCAAGCCGATGACTGAGGGTGAGGCCAAGGCAGCGATCATGGAGCTTGAGCTGGAGGCGGCCTCGCTTCACGACCGCCTTGGAGAGATGGCTCAAGCTATCGGCACGTGGATGGGCTACAATGCTCACATTCGGCACAAGGTGACACCAGAGCACTCGGTGGAGCTTGACGTAGCATGGCTCAGAGGGAAGAACCCGGACGTAGGAATCGAGATTCAGATCGGCGGCAGCATCGTAGAGGCGAAGGACAGGCTCGATCAGGCACGCCGCTTCAATTACCGCAAGGTAATCATGGTTATAGAGGAAGATCAACTCGACAAGTTGAACGACCGCGTAAAGTTCGACGAACTTCGATTCTGGCTCGATGCGTGGTCAATACAGGCGGTGTACAGGCTGTATACCGCTGGACAGGAGTTTTTCTCTCTCTACGAACGGCTGGATGAGTCAAGGTACGTAGACCGCCAGAAGCTGGAATTGGTGAAGTAGGGCTGGGGAGTGACATGGGCAATCAGAATCCCCTTACAAGCATTTTCTCCGAAGCGGAGATCGCCAAGCTCGAGCAGGGGAAATGCCTTGTCTCAGATGGGCCGGCGGATGAGTCCGTCCAGTACATCTTGACAGACGAGTTTCATCGGGACTTTCAGCTCGCGCTGGCAGCGTGGTTCGCGCTAGCCCAAGAGAAGTGCTGCGGTGACCATTTTTGCCAAAGGCTGAGGACAACGGTGAACAGTTGGGCGAGTTTCCTGCAAGTAGTCGGCGAATTGACGGCGGGACACTTCTTGTATGAGAACGTAGATAGCAAAGTGGAGTATCGCTGTGCCGACGGGGGAGCCGACTTCAAATGCCCGCTGAAGGGAACTCCTCTCTACTGCGAGGTCAAGACGCTTGTAGGCGGCAATCCGCCAGGTACATATTCAGGTGGCGTCAGGCAAGCTACGAGTCGACTCCGAGAGGATATTGACGCTTGCTGCAAGCAGTTAGACAGAGGGCATACGAATCTGGCGCTTATGGTAGACTGGTGGCGGCCAGGCATAAGGTACACGCACTTAAAAGAGGCCCTATGGGGCAGGGAGGTCCTAACCGTTCCGATGAATGGGAGCGGACCAGAATGGGTCCGTCTGCGCGACGGCAAGTTTGGGCCGAAACAAATGACCCGCATCGGGGCTGTCGGCGTGCTTCGGTCCCGCGGCGACCGCCCTCACGCATGGTTTCTTCATAATCGATCCGCTCAGAATCCGATTGCACCGGAGCTCCTGGATCCCTATTCTCAACTAATGCCAAACGGCAGCTGGCGCAACGGAACTCCCGACCAGCCGCGTCCTGAGTCCAACAGCTAACTGCCTTGATTGCGGACAGCCAACGTAACCCGATGCGGATGCCGCATTGGTGAATGGGATTAACCTAACCCCCTGGACTGCCCTTCGACAAACTCGGGGCAGGCCTTCCCGAAACGGGAAGGGGGAAATACGCCCCTCTCCCGTGTGAAGGTTCCCCCTCATTCGGGCGTCTAATGGGATAGAACACCAGCGGGCTAAGTCCCGCAGAACTGTCATTCTGAGTCCTATGGACGAAGAATCTCGGTGTGGGCAGGTAGATCCTTCACGTCGTTCAGGATGACAAAGACCCGATCCAGGAGGAATCCGAGATGTCAAACCCCATTCGCTACCTACTTGCGACTGGACTTTTCGCACTGCTTTTTGCCGCAGGTGTGTCTTCCACGCGCGCTGACGGCATTCTGATCCCAGTCCGGCAGCCGACTGGAGACGTCTTCTCGGTAAAGTACCACCATGTGGACGTTTTCATTGACGGCCAGGCCGCGACCACGAAAGTTGACCAGATATTCCACAACGAAACCAACCATGAGGAGGAAGGAACGTACATCTTCCCGCTGCCAAAGGGCGCCGCGATCCATAAGTTCTCCATGTTCATCGGCGAGAAGGAGCAGCAGGGCAAAATCCTCGGCCGCGATGAGGCCCGCCGGCTCTACGAGTCCATCGTGCGGCGGCGCAAGGACCCGGCGCTCCTGGAATACATGGATCACAATACCTTCCGCGCGAGGGTCTATCCCATCCCGGCGAACGGGGACAAGCGCATCCGCCTGGAATACACCGAGCTGGTCGGGAAGACGAACAACCTCTGCCGCTACGTCTATCCGCTCAGCACCGAGCGATTCTCCGCCAAGCCGCTTGAGGATGTGCGGATCACAATTCACCTGAGATCCAGGACCCCGATCAGCAACATCTATTCTCCCTCTCACGTCGTGCAGACCGAGCAGAGGAAGCCCACCGAAGCGACCGTCACCTGGACGGCAAAGAATGTGAAGCCGGACCAGGACCTCATCCTCTACTACAGCCTGCAGGACAGGGAAATCCCGCTCGACGTGCTGGCGTTCAACGACGGCAAGGGCAAAGGCTACTTCATGCTCCTCGCCAGCCCGAAAGTGGGAGAAGACGGCCGGGTCATGCCGAAGAACGTTGTCTTCGTACTCGACAGGACGGGCAGCATGGCGGGCGAGAAGATCGTCCAGGCAAAGGGCGCGCTCAAGTACTGCCTGAACTCCCTGAAGCCGCAGGACCGCTTCAGCCTCATCACGTTTAACGAGAGCCCCGATCTGCTGTGGGACAGTCTGAAGCCGGCGTCGAAGGCGAACGTGGACAAGGCGCTCGATGTCGTGGAGCGTCTGGATGCCTCGGGCGGCACGAACCTGAACGACGCGCTGCTGAAGGTATTGGAGCTCTATCGTGGAAGACTGGACGGCAATTTCGCCGTACTCATCACGGACGGGCTGCCGACGGTCGGCGAACTGAACATCGAAAAAATCTTGTGGAATGCCAAGGAGACCAATTTCAACAACGCGAGGATCTTCACATTCGGAGTCGGCTATGATATGGATACACACCTGCTCGACCTTATAGCCGAGCAAAGCGGCGGCCAGCCGGAGTACGTCCTCCCGAATGAGGACATCGAAGCGAAGGTATCCGGCTTCTTCGCGCGCGTGAGCGAGCCGGTGCTGACCGACCTGAGCATCAAGGCCGCGGGCGTGCGGATTTCCGAGATGTTTCCGTCCGATCCGCTGCCCGATCTGTTCAAGGGGACTCAGCTTATCGTCCTCGGCAGGTACGACGGCCAAGGAAGGGCGACTTTCACCCTGTCCGGCAAGACGGCAAAGGGCGTCCGAAGCTGGCACACCACAGCCAATATGCCCGCGGAAGACAGGGAAAAGGACTTCATCCCTCAGATTTGGGCCGCGCGGAAGATCGGCTTCCTCCTGGATCAGGTTCGGCTGCACAGGAGCGATGAGCTGATCAAGGAAATCGTCCAGCTCTCCAAGGAATGGGGCATACCGACGGAGTTCACGTCTTTCTTTGTGGACGAACCTATGATATCGTATGCGGATGCGCACGCGAGGGCTATGGATGCGATTACGGTAGCACGCGAGAAGCATACGGGTTCATGGGGCGTTTCTCAGAGCGTAAATGCCGGTGCGCTGAAGCAGCAGGCCCAGGTGATGGCGGCTCCCACTTCAGCGCCAATGGGTCCGGCAGGCGGTGGAACAGGACCCGGCGGCAGGCTCGGAAATGTCCGCGCGTATTTCGACAAGGAAGGGAAGCCTGTGCCGGTTGACCGGATTCAGAATATCGCCACGCGGACGTTCTACCAGCGGGGCAGCCAGTGGGTGGACAGCCAGGCCGAAGACCAAACCTTGAAGACGGTGCAGATAAAGCAGTTCAGCGACGCGCATTTCAAGTTGCTCGCCGCACGTCCGGATCTCAACAAGTACCAGCGCCTCGGGAACATGAGGATCTTCCTGAACAGGCAGGTTGTGGAGATAGGACCTGAGGGCAAGGAAGACCTGACCGACGCCGAGCTGAAGGCCATAGTCGGCAATGCCAAGGCAAGCGGCCCGGTGCTCGTGGCCTCATCCCGGGAAAGGAAATCGCTCTCAGGCGGCGCGGCCGCTGTGACCTTGCTCATGGGCTTCCTGGCAGCGGGGCAGGCGATCCGGAGGAGCGTCGTGCGGCCGATGAAATAGCGTCTCCGCTTGCCACCTGCATCTCATCATATGAGCGCATGGTGGCGGTAAAACCGTGTCTTCACGAACTGTACCAGGGCCAGATAGGTGAAAGTAAGCAGGGCTATGGCGATCAGAAGCGAGATGGGCAGCGGCGTGAACCCGAGCAGAAGCCCAAGCCGGGTGTAGGGCAGCACGGAAGCGATAATCACGATGGCCAGCACAGTGGCTATTAACTGGCGGCTTGGCCGGCTCTTCAGTGGATTACCAGCCGTGCGGATGACGAAGACGACCAGTGTCTGCGTCGCCAGCGACTCCACAAACCAGCCTGTATGGAACATCTGCTCTCCCGCATGGAAAACGCCGAGTAAGATGCCGAAGGTGAGGAAATCGTAAATCGAGCTGATCGGCCCGATGATGACCATGAACTGGCGGATGAAGTCGGTGCGCCATCGCTTGGGCTGCCGCAGCAGCGCCGCATCAACGTTGTCGCCTGGGATGCTCAACTGAGAGGTATCGTAGAGGAAGTTGTTCAGCAGTATCTGAGTGGGGAGCATTGGCAGTAGTTCGGGTGTCAATCCTACGGCCAGGGCGACCGCAAAGAGCAGCGACTCCAGCGGCGGCCGCTTGAAGCCGGCGTTCACCAGGAACACGAACAGGACGAGGAGCAGTATCACCCGCATTATCAACAATGCGAAATGCCGTATCCCGCGGTCGAACTCGGTTTCCGGCGGGCGCTCCAAGAGCCTTGCGGCGATGCCGCCGAATGCGGTAGCACCACCTGTGCGCACCACTACCGCCGTGGCAATCCCACTCTGAACAGCGGTTCCCAGGAAGACGCTGTTGGCAGCATCTGTGACGCCGTGCGGCCCCCCGGTGAGATCCTCCGCTTTCTTCTCCGCGGGCAGCGATTCGCCGGTCAATGCCGACTCGCGCACGTAGAGATCCTTTGCCTCCAACAGACGAGCGTCCGCTGGAACGAGGCTGCCTGCGCTCAGCTTTATGGTGTCGCCCGGCGCCAGCCCGGCCACCGGTATCTCCCGCTCCTCCCCGTCGCGCACGGCGACCGTTGTAGAAGCAACCCGGCGCCGCAGCGCCTCCATCGCATTCCTGGCCTGGAACTCCTGGTAGAAGTTCAGCAGCACGCTCATCGAGACCATGGCGAGGATTATGGTCGCGTTCACCCGTTCCCCAAGGGCTAAGGACACCACGCTGGCGATGATGAGGATTGCAACCAGCGGGTTGGCAAAGAAGCGCAGGAACTCGACAATTGCAAGGCGTCTCTCTCGTGCGAGCGCGTTGGGGCCAAACGTGCGCAGGCGACTCAGGGCCTCTGCCATCGTCAGCCCGTCAGGTGTGGTTTTCAACCGGCTCAGCAGATCCTGCAGCGGCGTGTCCCAGAAACTTGTGAAGGGCTGATGCGGGTCTTGCGCATACACGGTCGGTATCACCCGCCTGGAAGATGTTGGCTGGTTCTCGTGCGACTATATATACCCAAAAGAGCTTCGGCAATCCTATCGTGGTCTTGGCCAATCAAGGCCCGAGCGGTCTGTTGCTGAGGGGTACATCAGCGCTAGAAGCAGCACAGGGACGGCGTATCGCCGTCCCTGTTTCAATGCTTAGACGACCGTGCGGGTAGCTAGCAGTGCACGGCTGGGGCCGCAGCCGTCTCGCTGGCTTCCGGCTCAGGCTCCGAATCGGCAGCTCGGAGGTGCTTCGCGGCGTCCTCGGGCACCGTCGCATTGATGTATATGCCGGTACCCATCTCGAAGCCGGCTGCTATCGTGAGCCTGGGCATGATCTCCAGGTGCCAGTGGAAGACGTGCTCCTTCTCGGTTTCGAATGGCACGGTGTGGAGCGTGTAGTTGTACGGCGGGTTGTTGAGACACTTCCCTATGCGCCGCAGGACATTCTGGAGCACGTGGACGAATCCAGGTATCATCTCCTCCGCGTCATCGGCGAAGGACCTGATGTGCTTCTTGGGCATGATCCACGTCTCGAACGGAAACCTTGACGCGAACGGCTCAAAGGCCAGGAAATTGTCCGTTTCGATGATTACTCTTTCCCCGTAGTTCCGCTCCTGCCGGATCATATCGCAAAAGATGCAGCGGTCGTGATAGTCATAATGTGAGTCGGCGCCCATAATCTCGGTCCGCACGCCCATCGGCACCATAGGTAATGCGACGAGCTGCGAATGCGGATGTTCGAGCGATGTGCCTGCTATTCTTCCGTGATTCCTAAACACGCTGACATACTTGAACCTGGGATCCTTCGCCAAATCCACCATGCGGAGGCGGCAGGCCCACCAGACTTCCTCTGCCTGGCGAGGCGCTATGGTCGCCATGCACTTGTTGTGCTCCGGGGTCTCGATGATCACCTCATGCGCGCCCACGCCGTTCATGAAGTCGTACATCCCGACGCCTGAGCGATCCAGGTCTCCCTCTATCGCCAGCGCCGGAAACTTGTTCGGGACGACTCTGATCCACCAGCCCGGAGAATTCGGCGTGTCCGGAGCGCCGCGGAAGGCAAGCACTTCCGGCGGAGTCTCAGCTTCATGGCCGGGGCAGAATGGACACGTCTCGCTGAAAGCGGGCCTATTTGAGGTATCCTCGACGTGAGAGAAATCCGATGGCCTTCTGCTGCGGTCGGAAGCTATGATTACCCACTCTCTGGTAACCGGATTCTTTCTCAATTGCGGCATGCTGCTCTCCTGATGGTAGATTGCTTTGGGGACTCCCGTACACCAATTGTCGGCGAGAAGCGCACCGTCCTGTAGAGGGAAGAGCAGACGGCATGTCACCGCTCCAAAGGCAAAATAACTCCTTGAATTTCCGACAGCAATAAAGTATAATGCTGGCAGAAAAGCGGAGGATACGCGTGCGCGCTGAGATAATCTCGGTGGGAACCGAGCTTCTCCTGGGGCAGGTAGTGGATACGAATGCCCCTTATCTTGGCGGAGTGCTCTCTGCTCTCGGTATCGACGTATTCCATCGTCAGACGGTTGGAGACAATACCGCCCGGCTTGCTGAGGCGCTGCTCGCAGCGCTGTCGGGGGCGGACTTGGTAATAACCATCGGAGGCCTGGGGCCGACGCAGGACGACCTCACAAAGGAAATGATTGCGGAGGTTCTCGGCGAGCGGATGGTGGTGGACCCCGAATCAGAGAAGGCTATCAGGGCCTTTTTCGAACGTCGGGGACTTCCGGTCGTACAGAGCAATCTGAAACAGGCCCTCAAACCGGAATCCAGTATTGCGATACCGAACAGCACGGGGACAGCTCCCGGGCTCATCGTGGAGAAGGGCGGCAAGATCGTCATCGCCCTTCCCGGCCCGCCTGCCGAGCTGATTCCCATGGTGGAGGACTCGGTCATCCCCTATCTCAGCCGTTCGCCGCGGCGAACCGGCGCCCCAACAGTCATCGTATCCAGAATCCTCCGAGTGTGCGGCATTGGAGAATCGGCCGCCGAAGAGAAAGTCAAGGACTTGCTCGCGAGCGAGAATCCTACGATTGCGCCCTATGCACAGAGCGGAGAGGTCAGCTTCCGCATTACAGCAAAGGCGCCGGATAGGGACTCCGCTCTGCGCATGATCTCAGATTTGGAGCGCAAGGCCCGCGAGCGCCTGGAGGATTACGTCTACGGCGTGGACGAGGAAACCCTGGAATCAGCGGTCGTCTACGGCCTCATCGAGCGCAAACTGAAGCTGGCTCTGGCGGAATCGTGCACGGGCGGCCTGATCGCTCATAGGATCACGAACGTGCCAGGAAGCTCGAACACCTTTCTCGCGGGCATCGTCGCATACGGCAACGCCGCGAAGACCGACTTCCTGGGCGTACCGGCGGAGCTTATTCGGAAGCACGGCGCGGTCAGCCCAGAGGTCGCGGAGGCGATGGCGGAAGGCGCGGCTGCTCGGACAGGAGCCGACATTGCTCTGGGCGTCACGGGAATCGCCGGGCCTGGTGGAGGCACTCCCGACAAGCCGGTCGGGCTGGTATACACGGCCTTGAAGACACCGGAGGGGATTAGCTCAGCGAAGAGTATTTTCGGTGGGAGCCGCGCCGAGATAAAGCAGCGCGCCGCCCAGGCGGCGTTGAACCTGATGAGGACGTACTTGCTGGCGAAAGGTAAGACCTAGTCCCCTTTCCCTCCGGGAGAGGGAGTAGTGTCGTTTTCCGATGGACAAGATTCGCACATTCATAGCAGTGCCGATTCCGGCGGAGGCGCGGCGCCGGCTGGCGGAGATCGAGGAAGAGCTGAAGACCTCGGGCGCGGACGTAAAGTGGGTTCGCGAAGAGAACTTCCACGTCACACTGAAGTTCCTGGCATACGTGGAGCCGGATTGTCTGGACAGGGTGATCCGGGCCGTTGAATCCGCGGTCAAGGGTACGGCGGCCTTCGACGTGTCGCTCTCCGGGGTTGGAGCGTTTCCGAAAGCGAGCCGGCCGAGCGTCATCTGGGTCGGGATCGCGACAGGCGCCCAGGAGTTGAAGGCGCTCGCGGAACGTATCGAGAGCGCGACGGAGCGCATCGGGTTTGGCCGCGAGCAGCGTCCGTTCAGCGCGCACATCACTGCAGGCAGAGCGAGGTCGCCGAAGAACCTGGACAGGCTCCGCGAGATAATCGAACGACTGCGTGAGGAGCCTGTTGGCTCGTTCAGGGCCGAGAACGTCGCCGTCATGAAGAGCGAACTCAGGCCGACCGGCCCGATATACACGGGGATTGCAGATTGCGGATTGCAGATTGATCCGCACGAGGCACTAAGCAACTAGCACAAGAGAAACGATTTTCGAGAGGAGACTTTACCTTGGAGACAGGAAACGGCAAGGAGAAGCAGCAGGCTCTCGAACTAGCCCTTAGTCGAATTGAAAAGCAGTTCGGCAAGGGCGCGGTCATGAGGCTTGGGCAGGCATCGCGGCTGTCTGTTGATGTCATCCCTACCGGGTCGCTGGCATTGGACGTCGCTCTGGGAGTCGGCGGCATCCCCAGAGGGAGGCTCACCGAGGTCTATGGGCAGGAGGCGTCCGGCAAGACCACAATCGGATACCATATCATCGCGGAGGCGCAGAAAGCCGGTGGGATTGCTGCCTTCATTGACGCTGAGCATGCTGTGGACGCCGCGTATGCGCGGAACGTCGGCGTGGACGTGGACGCGCTCCTGGTTTCGCAGCCCGACACGGGCGAAGAGGCTCTGGAGATCGTAGATGCCCTGGTGAGGAGCGGCGCGGTTGATATCATCGTGCTCGACTCAGTAGCCGCGCTCGTGCCGAAATCCGAGATCGAGGGCGAGATGGGTGAATCGCACGTCGGGCTCCAGGCGAGGCTCATGTCCCAGGCCCTGCGGAAGATCGGCGGCTCGGTGAGCAAATCAAACACCGCAGTGGTCTTCATCAACCAGATTCGCGAGAAGATCGGCATCATGTTCGGCAACCCGGAGACCACGCCGGGCGGCCGGGCGCTGAAGTTCTGGGCATCCGTCAGGCTCGAAGTCCGCAAGGTCGAGACGCTGAAGCAGGGGGCGGAGATGGTGGGCTCCCGGGCCAGAGTGAAGGTCGTAAAAAACAAAGTCGCTCCCCCATTCCGCCAGGCGGAGTTCGACATCATGTTCGGCAAGGGCATTTCCAGGTCCGGAGGAGTCTTGGACATGGGCACAGAGCTCGGCCTTGTGAGCAAGGTTGGAACTTGGTTCACCTACAGCGATACGCGGCTCGGCCAAGGCCGCGAGAACGCCAAGCAGTATTTGGAAGAGCATCCAGAAATCATGGAGGAGCTCGAGGCGAAGATTCGCTCAGACGGGGTGGACAAGGTGATCCTCACCCCTGCCGGGGCGGAAGAGCAGTAATCCCGGGACGGCAAGATACAGGTTACGCGCACCGTTCGCGCTGTCCGGAGAAGGTCAATGGCTTTCGAGCAGCGAATAAGCGCTATAGAAGCACAAGAGAAGAAGGTAAGCCGCCGGTCGATTTTCATAGACGGCAAGTTTGTTCTGGGAGTTGACGAATCGGTAGTTGCCGACCTGGGTCTGCATGTCGGACAGCAGATAGATCAGGAGGAGCTGCAGGCCATCGCGCGTGCCGAGACGCTCACCAAGGCGAAGGAGAAAGCCCTGAGGCTTCTGGAGTACCGGCCGCGGAGCAGAGCTGAGCTAGCGCGGCGGCTCAGCCAGGCGGGCTTCGCAGAGGATATCGTCGAGGAAACTCTCACGCGCCTTGCTGACCTGGGGCTCATTGATGACGTACAGTTCTCCCGAAGCTGGGTGAGGCACAGACTGGCCGGAAAGGCCATGGGGAAGACGCGCATCAAATGGGAGCTCAGGCAGAAGGGCATTCCGACTGAGGTAGCAGAGGAGGCTCTGTCGGCGGTGGACGCCTATACAGAGCATCAATTGGCTTTGGACGCCGCTAGACGTCGCTGGGAGAAATACAACGAATCCGACGAACGCACTAGGCGGCGTAGGCTCGCGTCCTTTCTGCGCAGGCAAGGCTTCGATTGGGATGTTATCACGAAGATCATTAACGAGCTGAGCGCAGATCGCGAGCCAGGATAGGCTCAAGGAGGAGAATTGATTCATCCTGAAGGATCCGATTTCTTTAGAGACCGCGGGTCTCTCGTAGTTAGCTTGATTCAAAGCTCTGTCATTCGCTCAACCTCAATCCCAGATTTCGGGAAGTGAGGTATACGGTATGTGGATGCAATACGTTGGATGCGCTCTGCTATCCATAGCAATACTGGTTCTTGGAGTTCTGCTCTGGCTGCACCCCGCAAGGCGCAGGCTGGAGGAGCAACTTACAGAAGCTCGCAAGCTCAGAGAGCAGATCGAAAAGGAAGTTCAGACCAAGCGGAAAGAGATTCTCTTAGAAGCAAAGGATGAGGCCCACAGAATACGGGCCGAAGTTGAACGAGAGAATCGCGACAAGAGAGCCGAAATTCAGAGGTTGGAGCGAAGGCTAACGCAGAAGGAAGAGGTCCTTGACCGGAGACTCGAAAACCTGGAGAGAAAAGAGAAGTCTCTAGGCGAAAGGGAACAGGACGCAGCGAGGTTACACGACGAACTAAGCGGCATGATAGCGAAACAGCGAGAGGAGCTTCAGCGCATTTCGGGGCTTTCGGCGGAAGACGCGAAGGGCCTGCTCCTCAAGATGATCGAGGATGAAACGAAATACGAAGCGGCGCGCCTGATCAGGGACATCGAAGCTGAGGCAAAGCAAGAAGCCGACAAGCGAGCGCGAAATGTAATTACCCTCGCTCTGCAGCGGTGTGCCGTGGACCAGACATCTGAGACTACGGTGTCAGTGGTCCCTCTGCCGAGTGACGAGATGAAGGGCAGAATCATCGGCAGGGAAGGCAGAAACATCCGCTCGTTTGAGACGCTGACGGGTGTTGACCTGATCATAGACGACACTCCGGAAGCGGTGGTGCTGTCCGGCTTCGACCCGGTCCGCCGGGAGATCGCGCGCATTGCCCTGAGCAACCTGATCTCCGACGGCCGCATTCATCCCGGGCGAATCGAAGAAATGGTGGCGAAGGCCTCGGCCGAGGTCGAGACCAAGATTCGCGAGGCCGGCGAGCGCGCTACTTTCGAGACAGGCGCCACCGCGCTCGATCCCGAGATCGTCAAGCTGCTCGGGAAACTGAAGTTCCGCACGAGCTTCGGACAGAACGTGCTGGATCACTCCGTGGAGGTGGCGCACCTGGCAGGCGCGATGGCGGCAGAATTGGGCGGCAACGTAGCCCTGGCCCGACGGGCGGGCCTCCTGCACGACCTTGGCAAAGCCGTGGACTTCGAGGTCGAGGGCCCGCACGCGCTTATCAGCGCGGATATCTGCCGAAAGTACAACGAACACGCTGAGGTCGTCCATGCTATAGCGGCGCACCACGACGATGAGCAGCCGCACACGATGGAAGCGGTGCTCGTCTCCGTCGCCGATGCGATATCCGCCGCCAGACCAGGCGCCCGCCGTGAGACGCTCGAGACCTACGTAAAGAGGCTGCAGCGCCTGGAGACAATCGCAGACTCCTTCTCCGGCGTGGAGAAGACGTACGCAGTCCAGGCCGGCAGAGAAATCCGCGTCATGGTCAAGCCGAATGAGATTGACGATCTGTCCGCCGCGAAGCTGGCCCGCGATACCGCCAAGAAAATCGAGGAAGAGATGGAGTATCCCGGCCAGATCAAGATCACCGTGATCCGTGAAACCAGGGCCGTGGATTATGCGAAATAGGGGCTAGGGGCCAAGAACTAGGAAAGGCGCGACTGCTTGAGAATCTTGTTCATAGGCGACATCGTCGGCAGGCCGGGAAGACAAGCGGTAGGGCATATGCTGCCCAGTCTGATGGCCGAGATCTCGCCGGATTTCGTGATAGCCAATGGCGAGAACGCTGCCGGAGGAATGGGGATCACCAAAGAGACCGGCCTGGAGATACTCCAGGCCGGGGTGAATGCCATAACCCTGGGCAACCACGTTTGGGCCAAGAAGGAAGTATATTCGTTCCTCGACATGGACACAAGGTTGGTCAGGCCGGCGAACTACCCGGACGGCGCGCCGGGCCGCGGCTGGGCGGTCTACCATACCAGCACGCAGGAACCGATCGGCGTAGTCAACCTCTGCGGCCGCGTGTTCATGGACCATCTGGAGGATCCGTTTAAGGCCGCGGACAAAATTCTTGAAACCCTGACGGCCCAAACGAACGTCATAATAGTAGATTTCCATGCGGAGGTCACGTCGGAAAAGGCAGCATTCGCCTGGTACGTGGACGGCAGGGCCGCGGCGGTCATCGGAACGCACACTCACGTGCAGACAGCCGACGAGAGGATACTCCCAGGCGGCACCGCCTTCATAACAGATGTCGGCATGACCGGCCCTGTGGATTCGGTCATAGGGATGAAGAAGGAGCTGGTCATATCCAGGTTCCTGACCCAGATGCCGAGCAAGTTTGAAGTGGCCGATGGCGAGGCGCTCCTTTCCGCAGTGGTGATTGACATAGACCCCTGTGCAGGAAAGGCCGTCAGTATCGAGCGGCTGCAGAGACATCATGCAGGCGGCAATTTCCTTGTCTGAGGACACGGAGCAGCCATGACTCGCAGGAGGTGTAGTTCAAGTAAAATGGGCAAACTTTCGTTGGGAAAAGGGCTGCCAGGAATCCTTGCGCTGGCTGCCACAGCGCTCGTGCTGGGTATTGCGGGCACAGGCGCATCTGCACAGGGCTTGTTCGCACAGGCCGAGCTGGTCATCTACGGCGGCGATGCCAGCCAGGGCAACCTCACGCTGGGAAACTGGGGCGGCGGCGTCTGCAGGGAATCGACTAAGAACACCTACGCGGGCAGCAAATCCATCGAGATTACTCCAAAGGGGTTGTATCAGGGCGGCCGCTTGGACTTCACCATCCCGTTGGATCTGGCAACCTGGTTCAACAGCCGCGATGCCTACCTGCAACTTGTGACGAGATTCAGGGAAGGGCAGGCGCCGCAGGACGCCTGGACTATCGGTCTCACAGCCACGCCTACCTCAGGAACCGGCACTACGGGCAAACAGGTGAAAAGGGTACACATGATGCTCAATTTCGATGGAGGCCCGGCGACGGAGTGCCAGGTTGACTTGAATGCTTTCAAGATGTCCGAGGGCGGCTGGATGACCGTTTCGTTCCCGTTCACGGCCCTCAAAGGCAAGCTCAATCTGCCTGCTTACAGGTTGAGACGTCTCGTGATCACCGGCGACGGCGCTGAACCGTTCTACATCGGTGAGATACGTGTCATGCGAGACACGACGCCTCTTCAGGCGGACGCAGGCGAGGAAAAAGAGGCCGGCAGGAATTACACCATAGTATTCCACGCCTCCGCGCAAACCGGGGCCAGCGCCGTGAAGTACTACTGGGATTTCGACGACCAGAACGGCATCCAAGAGGAAGCCATCGGCGACGTGGTTTACCACAGGTACCCGAAAGCCGGAGACTTCGTCGTGACGCTCACTGTTTGCGACATCTTCGGCCTGAAGACGCCCGCCACGAGCACCGTCAAAGTGAGGGTAAACGAGTAGCAGCACAGAAGACACCAGACCTCAGGCTCGCATCCAGGCGAGTCTCGCAAAGCCTAAGCCTCGAGGTCTTTTCCCCTCTGGAGAAGGAGCCGACTTGATCAGCGCTGTTGTAAAGAGCATGCGGCCTATGCAGTGGCCGAAGAACTTTTTCGTGCTTGCCGGGCTGCTATTCACCTTAGACCGCCATCACCCGCCGCTGGACTACGTTCGAACCGCGCTGGCATTTGCCGCCTTCTGCGTCCTATCGGGGGGCGTTTACCTGGTGAATGACATCCTGGACGCCGACCGGGACAGGAAGCATCCGATCAAGCGCCAGCGGCCTATCGCCTCCGGGGAGCTATCCGCAAGCTCGGCATGGGCAGCGGCGGCCAGCGTACTGGCAGTCGGACTCACCGGCTCCTTCGCGCTCAGCGTGGGATTCGGCGAAGCGGCGCTCGCCTACGTGTGTCTGATGTTTGCCTACTCCCTATACCTGAAGCAGCTCGTGATCCTTGATGTCATGACAATCGCGGCCGGCTTCGTGCTGAGAGCGGTAGCCGGCGCTGCAGTGATACATGTCACCATATCGCCGTGGCTTCTTACATGCACAATCCTGCTCGCGCTCTTTCTCAGCCTTGCGAAACGGCGCGGGGAACTCCTGCGCTTGGAGGAGAACGCGGCAGACCACCGCATGACCCTTGAGGGCTATTCAGTGCCGTTTCTCGACCAGCTCATCAACGTCGCCGCTTCATCTACCATCATCGCCTACGCGCTGTATACTTTTTTCTCCAGAACAGGCGAGATTCACCCTTACCTGATGGCGACTCTGCCATTCGTGCTGTATGGACTCTTCCGATACCTCCTGCTCATTCAAAAGGGTGAGGGAGTCGAGAGCCCGGAGCTGCTGCTGCTGGCGGATAAGCCCCTACTGATTGACATCGGCCTCTGGGCGATCACTTGCGTGATCATCATGGCCGCTAGGTAGACGCATGAAGTCGATGTCGGAGAACATCGAACACCCAACGCCGAACTTTCAATACGCCGCGGCGGAAGACCCGAAACTTGGAACCAGGATGCCTTGCTCGTTGCGCATTGCGCATCACCTGCGGCTATCTCGGCCAGGGCATGCTTATCTTGATAGTCCAGAGCTTGCCGGATGCGACAAGGTAGAGGAACAAACCCCCGAGGAAGATAAGGGAGGCACCGCATAACTGGACGACGATGCGATAGACATTTGGGCTGATGAATGAGCGGCCACTGGCGACTGCGGCTCCCACCGCGAGATACCAGACGATATCCCCAGTTATGTGGCCGACGTAGAAAGCGCCAATGGTGGCGAGAGTGTTCCGTGATAGAGCGGCGAAGATAGTGAGACCGACCGTCGCCCACCAGATGACCCAGTAGGGATTCGATATGCTCACCGCCATGCCGGTGACGACGGGATTGCGCATGATAACACTGCCGGGAGAGGCCCCGCCGTCAGCCACGGCCGTCTGAAGGTCAAGGGCGCCTCGCCGGGCATCGCGCGTCATTCCCCACCCCATCCATAGGAGCACCGCCCCGCCGAGGATGGCTACTGTGCCGATCACCGGCCTGATTTTCAGGAAGTGCCCCAGGCCGAATGCAAGCGCGATGACGGTCACTAGTTCGAGGAGCGAATGCCCGGCCACCAGGAGCACGGATGCCAGAAAGCCCCTTCTGGCGGTCTGCGCGATAGTAACTGTGAGCAGCGGCCCCGGCGTGAGCGCACCGGAGAGAGCAAACATGAACGAGACAGCGAATACCGTTCCGATCGCCAAGTTCCCTGCTTCCACGAACATCCTCCATCGCCAGTCTAGCAGTACCCCCTGAGATGTGTCAAACGGGGGCTTCGCAGTCAGCTTGTCCCCGGTCAGGAGGATTGCGCGGCTCGCAACGCATTCAATCGTTTGAAGCGGCGGGCGACTTCTGCTATAATTCTTGCACTATTGATCGAATCGGGAATTCTTGATGAGCAAAACCCACTCCACATACGTGTGCCAGCAGTGCGGATACAGCTCGCCGAAATGGCTTGGCCGATGTCCCGACTGCAACCAGTGGAACACCTTTGTCGAAGAGATCGCCACCCGCGAAACGGCCCGTTCCAAGCGGGAGGGCGCCGAGCTGCACAACCCGCCGAAGCCGATCTCGGAGATCACAATCGGCGAGCACCACCGGCGGTCATCGGGGATCGGCGAGTTCGACCGCGTCTTAGGAGGCGGGATCGTCCCCGGCTCTGCCGTGCTGATCGGCGGCGACCCAGGAATCGGAAAGTCCACGCTTCTTACCCAGGTGGCGAGCAACCTCGGCCTCGATGGACAAATCACGCTCTACGTGTCCGGCGAGGAATCCCCGGAGCAGATCAAGCTTCGCGCCAACCGAATGAGCGTGGCCACGGATAAGCTCTATCTCGTATCGGAGACGAGCATCGAGCAGATCGAGGCCTGCATCAGCTCCCTGAAGCCCGGCGCGGTAATCATAGACTCCATCCAGACGATGTACGACCCCACGCTGGAGTCTGCGCCTGCCACGGTGAGCCAGGTTCGTTCCTGCACCGCGGTTCTCACTCGAATTGCGAAGAGCACGGGAACGCCCGTCTTCATCGTGGGACACGTGACCAAGGAAGGCGCGATCGCGGGCCCCAGAGTACTCGAGCACATGGTGGACACTGTGCTCTACTTCGAGGGCGACAGGCATCAGGCTTATAGAATCCTTCGGGCCGTGAAGAACAGGTTCGGCTCGACGGACGAGCTTGGAATCTTCGAGATGCGCGACGAGGGGCTGGTAGAGGTTCCGAATCCGTCGGAGATTTTGCTTTCGGAGCGGCCATCTGCGGGGGAACCCGGATCGGTTGTTGCCGCGACCATCGAGGGCACGCGGCCGCTTCTGGTGGAAGTGCAGGCGCTTGTGGCGCCGTCGTATTTCTCCGCGCCGAGGCGGATGGTGAGCGGCGTTGACTACAACCGCGCCATGCTCATCCTGGCAGTGCTGGAGAAGCGGGTGCGCCTCAGCCTGGCTAACCAGGACGTGTATGTGAACGTCGCCGGAGGTGTGAGAATCGTCGAGCCGGCCGTTGATCTTGCGATCGCGGTTGCTGTGGCGTCGAATCTCAAGGATAGACCTGTTGACCCGAATACAGTAGTGATCGGCGAAGTAGGGCTGGCAGGCGAAGTACGCGGCGTGAGCCAGATAGAAAAACGGATCAAGGAGGCGGCCAGGCTCGGATTCGAGCGCGCCATTGTGCCGGCGCACAGCGTCCAGAAAGCCAGGAAGCCCCGTGGCATCCACCTTGTTGGCGTGGAGTCGGTCTTCCGAGCGGTGGAGGCCGCCATCGGCGAGCTCCGGCGCGGCAAAGCAAAAACAGGAGAGCGGAGGAATCCATGACTCCACTGCTCCATTACTCCTCTTGGCCGTTAGGAGTACGAGTAGGATTCACGAGTAGGAGCCGGCTAATGCCTGCGGAGACCAGCGGGATCAAGGACACCACGCTTCGCCTCCTGGACAAGATAGAACTCTACCTGGCGCAGCGGAACGCCGTGATTCTGGCGCACAACTACCAGCTCGGCGAGATTCAGGATGCGGCCGATTTTGTCGGCGATTCGCTGGAGCTCAGCCGGAAAGCCGCCGAGACCACGGCGGATACGATAGTCTTCTGCGGCGTGCGCTTCATGGCTGAGACCGCCAAGATACTGTCTCCCCAGAAGGCGGTTCTGCTGCCGGACCTGGAAGCCGGGTGCCCGATGGCCGATATGCTGACGGTCGAGCAGCTCCGCGAGTTCAAGGCGCAATACCCGGGACGGCCGGTCGTCGCATACGTGAATACATCCGCCGCGGTGAAGGCCGAGGTAGACGTCTGCTGCACCTCCGCCAATGCCGTCAAAGTGGTGGAATCAATCGGCGCGGATGAAGTGCTCTTCGTCCCGGACAAGTACCTGGCGGATTACGTCGCCTCCAAGACTTCCAAGGAAGTCATCCCGTATCCGGGATTTTGCCCGACGCACCTTCGCATACTGCCCGAGGACATCCTGAAGCAGAAGGCGCTCCATCCGGACGCGCTTGTCATCGTCCACCCGGAATGCACGCGGGCGGTCATCGAGCTCGCAGACGGCGTGTTCAGCACATCGGGCATCGTGCGCTTCGCGAAGGAGAATTCCGCAAGGGAGTTCATCATCGGCACGGAGAAGGGCATCCTTCACCGCCTGCAGAAAGAGAATCCTGACAAGAAGTTCTATTCCCCCGGGGAGCATACCGTCTGCCCGAACATGAAGCTGATAACTCTCGAAAAGCTGGCTTGGTCTCTGGAAGACATGCAGTATCCAATCGAGCTTCCGTCAGATACAATAGACAGGGCGCGAGGCGCGATCCAGCGGATGCTGGAAATCGCATAATAGGGATCCAGGGGAAAGCAATCGGAAGGGCCACAATGCACACGTCTCAGGCTGGTATGAGCTTGAATCTTCCCGAAGTCAAGGAGATTATCCGCCGGGCGCTGGACGAGGATATCGGATCCGGCGACATAACTACGTCGCTGACCGTGCCGCCTGAATCCGTCTGCCGCGCGAAGATTGTCGCAAAGGAAGAAGGCGTGATCGCCGGGCTCGATGTCGCCGCACTGGTATTCGCCCAGGTTGCCGAGCGGTATTCCGATAAAGAGCCCGTGTTCCGCTCGGAGGTCGCCGATGGCGCTCCCGTGCGCCCGGGCGATGTCGCGGCCGAGATCACCGGCTCTACAGCAGTCATCCTCACCGGCGAGCGAACCGCGTTGAACTTCCTGCAGCGGATGTCCGGCATCGCGACGAAGACAGCCGGCCTCGTTGAGTTGGTCAAGCATACCGTTGCAAAGGTAACGGATACGAGGAAAACGACTCCCGGCCTGCGCATCCTGGAGAAGTACGCCGTTCGAGTGGGCGGTGGCCGGAACCACCGGTTCGGCCTGTACGACGCCGTCCTCATCAAAGACAACCACATCCGGGCTGCCGGAAGCATAACGGAAGCCGTCCGCGCAGCTAAGTCCGGCGCGCCGCATGGCATCAAGATCGAGGTCGAGGCCGACACTATCGAGCAGGTCAAGCTGGCTCTCGACGCAGGCGCCGAGATGATCCTCCTGGACAATATGGATCTCGCCACGCTGAGGCAGGCGGTTGCTCTTTGCAAGGGGAAGGCTGTCACGGAGGGATCAGGCGGCGTGACGGAGCAGAACATAGCAGCAATCGCCGAAACGGGCGTTGACCTGATCTCCGTCGGCGCGCTCACGCACTCCGCCAAGGCGCTGGACCTCAGCCTGGAGATTGTGTAGAGTGGGACAGAAGAAAAAGCCGCCAGCCGTCAGCAGCCACCAGCCAGCCCAGAGCACTGGATGCCTAAATCCGAGATCCGGAATCCGGAATCCCAAATGGGTCTTCCGCCGCTTCGAATCCGTCGCCTCAACGAACGATGTTGCAGCTCGGCTGGCCGACGAGGGAGCACCTGAGGGAACCATCGTCGTCGCCGAGGAGCAGACCGCCGGCAGGGGCAGGCACGGCAGAAGCTGGTCCTCCCCGGCGGGGCACGGCCTCTATCTAAGCCTGGTTTTGCGGCCCAGCGTGCCGTTCGAGCGAATCGGGGAGCTGGCGTTCGTGGCATCGCTGGCCGCGGCGGAGGCCATCGGGCAAGTTTCCGGCCTCCCCGCACAGATCAAATGGCCGAACGACGTTCTCCTGCGCGGCCGGAAGGTCTGCGGCATCCTCATCGAGGCGGGAAAGGCCACAGGGCGACACAGCGACGGGGCGACGCCGCGAGCGGTCATCGTTGGAACCGGGATCAACGTGAATACGCAGACGTTCCCCGCTGAAATCTCCGAGACAGCAACTTCCATTGCGCTCCAGGCTGGACGGGCAATCCCACTCGAAACGGTCGAGCAGGCGCTGCTCTCCCGCCTGGAGGCGCGCTACACCGAGTACCTCGCGGCAGGCTTTGCCCCGATACTCGCGGCATGGAAGAGCCTCGACTGCACAGTGGGTGGGGAAATCACCGTGAACACCACCGACGGTGCAGTCAAAGGCAGAGCAGCCGAGGTTAGTTCGCGCGGCGATCTCATCGTCGAGCACCAGGATGGAACCCAAACCCCTGTAGCCGCGGGTGAAGTGATACTGCGTGATACGTGATGCGTAATGGGACGAGTCACGCATTAGGCCAACGTCCGCCGGGCTTGCCAAAACGCACGATTTGACGGCCTACCGGCCCGGTGCTATAATCTACGCGCGTCATTTTGGTGCCGCACGCCGCAGAGGGCTCCGCTCCACGCACGATCTCAGGTGTGCCACGGTTAATTCTCGGGAGACGGCAAGCCCCCGGCATGCGGCACACGGGAGTGGATTTACCGATGTCTGGTCATTCGAAATGGCATAACATACGCCTCCGGAAGGGCAAACAGGACGCGGAGCGCGGTAAGACATTCACCAAGGTAGCACGCGAGATCATCGTCGCAGCTCGCGAGGGCGGCGCCAATACGGACATGAATGTGCACCTGAGGCTGGCCATCCAGAAGGCGCGCGACGTGAGTATGCCCGCGGACAATATCAAGCGCGCGATCCAGCGCGGCGCAGGCGAGATCGAAGGCGCCCAGTACGAGCCCGTCACCTACGAAGGCTATGGTCCCGGCGGCGTCGCGGTCATGGTCTCCTGCCTGACGGACAATAGGAATCGAACCGTGGCCGACTTGAGGACGATCTTCTCGAAGAACGGCGGCAGCCTTGGGGAATCGGGATGCGTCGCATGGCTGTTCGACTCGAAGGGCGTTGTCACCCTCCAGAAGGATGCCGTGGACGAAGATGCGTTGATGCTGGTCGCCCTCGACGCCGGTGCTGAGGACATACGGGTCGAAGGGGACACATACGAGGTACTGAGCCCGCCCGGCGACTTCCCGAACCTTCGGCAGGCGCTGGCAGATGCGGGCATCCAGCTTATGAGCGCGGAGACCACCATGGTCCCCAAGAACACTGTGCGCGTCGAGGGCAGGGAAGCCAGACAGGTGCTGCGGCTGATGGACCAGCTCGAGGATCACGACGACGTGCAGCAGGCCTACGCGAACTTCGATATACCGGAGGACGTGCTTGAGGCGGCCGCAGCCGGTTAGCAGAGCCCGGCATGAGAGACGGAGCCCAAACCTTTCTCTATCTCGGCGGGAACAATTAACCGCAACTATGCGTTAGATAAGTAGCAGCAGGCTTATCGCCTGAGGCCTGTCTGAGATGGAGCATTCGGTTGGGCCGTAAATCCATCATTCTGCTTCTGCTGCTCTCATACCTCTTGAGAAACCGATGGGCGGCCCTGATATCCACATATCTGCTGATGGCGGTGTTTATCCTGCTGCCGCTACTGACGCTGGCAGACTGGGACGGCAGACCGGCCCATGCAGAGTACAACCCGCTGTGGCTGACGTTGTATTTCAACCCCTACTTCGGCGTGATTTCCGTGCCGCACGACGTCATGGACTTCCTGCCAAATCCATCCCGGCACGAGATTCCGTTCTTCTACATCACCACCCTCATGTATGCGTTTGCGGCGGCTCTGGCCGGCGTCAAGCTGCGCCATGTCCTGGCGAACGAGCGGGCGATGACGAATGAGAGAGGCGGATAGTACAGGCGGACGTTAGATTCCGACTTGGCTGGCTATTCCACGCTTCTTCGTTTTCCGTACACACCTGCATGAAGACGCGCACACACCCCACCAGAGTTTGAAACCCCCATCACTCGGCAAAAGATACACTGGCGGCCGCGCCAAAACCATACCAGAGGGAGAACACGCATGGCGCTGCAAGTGGGCATAGTCGGCGCGGGAAGAGCGGGTTGTCGCCGGGCAAGTCGGCTCGAAGCCTACCCGGATGTCACCATCGCAGCCGTAGCAGACCCAAATCGGCCGGCCCGAGACGCCTTCGCCAGGAGATTCGGCGTAAAGCTCGCAGTAAGCGACCATCGCAGGCTGGCCGCGGACAAGCGGATAGATGTCGCCTACATATGCTCACCACCTGTCACTCACAGCACAATAGCTGTTGATTCGCTGAGGTCAGGGAAGCATGTGATTTGCGAGCAGCCGATGGCCGTCACCATGAAGCAGGCGGAAGAGATGACGACAGCGGCGGAGAATACAAACCGGCGCCTGTTCGTAGCCCTGCCCCAAAGGTACGACCCGGCGAACCAGGAGGCGGCGCGGATTATTGACGCGGGCGAAATCGGCTATCCCTTCCTCGTACTGGCAAGCTTTCTGCGAAACGAGTTCGACCGCCTGAATGACTGGCATGACTGGATGGGCACCTGGGAAGTAGGCGGAGGCGGCATTCTCATGCAGTCGGGTTCGGAGGCTGTTGATCTGCTCCAGAACTTTGTTGGGGAAGTCGGAGCTGTCGGCGCGGTCTGCACTCGCTTCGCCATACAACCTCTGGCCAAGGCAGAGGATTCGTGCATGTTGGGAATCGAGTTCGTTGAGGACGCTGCAGCCGAGCTTACACTTACCGGCGCGGCTCGGTACAGCACATGGCCCGACGAATACACGGGTTCGGCAATGCGCGTAGAGGTCTACGGCCTGGACGGCAGCGTCCAGATCACCAGCTCCCAGCCAAGGCTGACTGTGATAACCAAACGCACCAGACGGAGGGTGACTGCCGACTCGGAGATCAAGACAGACCTGCCGACCGACATGGACCGCGACTTTCTGGACTGCATTCTTGAGGACAAGGAGCCGCTGGTCAGCCTGGACGACGCCATGCATGCCCTCAGGGTTATCCTCGCTGCGTACAAGGCCTCGCAGATGAAACGCCGCGTCGAGACGCTTGAGGAGCTTTGACACAGCGCCCACCAGACCGATCACGCGCCGCGAACTGCTTGCCGGCCCGGCCGCAGGGTGTTACAATACGGAAGTGGCTTTTGGAGACAAGATACCGCAGACCATAGACCGCGTGTATGAAAAAGCCTTCCCAGTCTACGGTCTCCGGTCTACTGTCTACCGTCTCTCTCACCTACTCAGGGGGCCGTGCTGCTTTGTCGCTGAGATCACTTCATGCTGCCAGCTTCCAGGCCGTCATCCTGGCGGCCGGCAAGGGAACCAGGATGGAATCGGGCCGCCCGGGCAGACCGAAGGTGCTGCTGCTGCTCTGCGGTCGTCCAATACTGGGCCGTGTCCTTGACGTACTTGCCGAAGCGGGCATCACATATCCGGTCGTCGTCGTTGGCAGGCACGGCGAGAAACCGATCAAGGAGGCGCTGGGCAGCGCGTGCCGATATGCGCTTCAGAAGGAGCAGCTCGGATCGGGGCACGCCGTCATGTGCGCGCAAGTCTCCGCTGGACGCTCGAAGAACATCCTGGTGATCTGTGGAGACAGCCCGCTGTTCAAGGCGGCAACAATCCGTTCGCTGATGGAGGCCCACATCCGCGAGCATGCCACTATAACGCTGACCTCGGCTGTTCTCGAAGACCCGAGCGGCTATGGCCGGATCCTGCGTGACCCTGCGGGCAGTGTCTCTGGAATCGTAGAGGAGAAGCTCGCCACTGATCAGCAGAAAGCCGTCAAGGAGGTAAACGGAGGCTGCTACGCCTTTGAGGCCGACTGGCTCTGGGACAACATTCAGTCAATGCGGAGGAATGAGGCCGGGGAGTATTGCCTGACGGAAATGGTGGACATAGCGGTTGCGCAGGACAGGAAGGTAATCACGGTGCCTGCGGAGCTGGAGGAGATTGCCGGCGTCAACACGCCCTCGCAGCTCCGGGAGGCGGAGGCGATATTTGAGAGACGAGGCGACAGGGAGACGGGGTGACGGGGAGACAAGGCGCGGAGGTGTTGGGTGTCAGGTGTTGGGGGAGAAAATGTCGAACGCCCAACTTCCAACCCCAACCATTACTCGTTACTCCTCACTCGTCACTCATTCCGCCTTGCCTGCGCGCAGGTCGGCCAGATAGGCTCGCGCCCGTGCGATGCGCTCGGATGTTACCGGGTGGGTGCGAAATATCTGCTCGAACTCCGAGGGTTCGTGGCCCTGCATCTGCAGCAGTTTGTCGAAGAACCCTATCAACCCTTCGGGATCGTGGCTCTTGGAGCGGAACATGTACTTGATGCCGAGCCTGTCGGCCTCGTACTCGTGCTTTCGGCTCCAGCGAAGGAGCGATATGTCTGCGAATATGCCGGCGATCTGGCGGACGTCTCCTTTCGTCAAGGTCCCTATCAGAATAGCCGCATAGGTCTGCCGGCCGATCATGTCGGCGTGATGTCTGGCCGCGACGTGGCCGATTTCGTGCGCAATCACCCCCGCGAGTTCATTCCTATTGCCTTTGGTGGCATCTATAAGGCCCCTGTGAACGTAAATCCACCCTCCCGGCAGAGATATAGCATTGACTTCCTTGAGGTCCAGAATCTTGAACTTGTACTGGATGTCCTGCCGATCCGAATACGCAGCGAGGTTCTGCCCGATTTGGGTGACGAGCTGGTTGAGCTGCGGATCCTTGTTTACCGGATATTGATGCTCTATTTGCTGAGAGGCTTCACGGCCGATTTCGACTTCCTGGCTCGTGCTGACGAGGCTCTTCGGTTTGCATCCTGCGAGGAGCGAGCATCCGAGGAAAAGTATCAGGGCTATTGCACAGCGGCGTTTCCGCATCGAATTCAGCCTCCTTCAACCTTGTTCGGCTTCTTGGCCGGATTCTGGCCCAGACGCTCGACCGCCGCACGTGTGTCGCGCAGCGTGCATTGGAGCGCCTTCAGGGTCTCCGTGAACGCAGAGCCGGCATGCCGACCTGCCTGCTGCAAGGATTGGAGGCTCTTTTCGAGCTCCTTCCTGGCGTGGTCGAAGTCGCCCTTGAGGACATGCTCCTTCGCCCGGTCGGCTCTGAGCGCAGCAACCTCTACCTGGAGCGCCGCAACTTGCTTTCGCAGCACGGAAACCTGCCAGGCTTTGTAGCCAACCAGCGCCAGAAGAACGAGCACGAGCAGCGCAGGAATCAGACGCCGCATAGTCCCACCTCACGAAGAACGATCGAGGGCAGGGACACCGTCTGCGGCGCGGCCTTATGAGCCTCCGCCCCCTATTTACCCCTGCCCATCACTTGCAAAACCGCTCGGAGTCACGGAGGAATTATATCATCAGCCGACCAGCTTGTAAACCAGCAGGCGGACATGCGCGACCGGCGCCGTGTGACGCTCGAGCTGCGCCGAGACAGATGGTAGGGGCAGGTCTCAGACCTGCCCCTACGAATTGACCTACTTGGCCTTCGTGCGCCGGCAGGCTACGTAGTACGCCACCATACAGAACCTTCAGGCAGTGCCCATAATTAAACCAGTTTGCGTGCGGCGCCAGCTATCAACAAGCGCTAGCAACTGTCGCGAGCGGCCAGCAGATGTTCGTTGCGATATGAAGAAGCACTTGACATAGTTGGCGGATGGTGCTACAATATCCAGGATGGCAGCCAGGTTAGCAGGCAAGCCCGAGGCCGGAAAGACCTGGACCCATCAATCCACAAATGAGTCTGTGCGCCTCAAGGCAGCACGGACCGCGCAATAAATCCACTGATAATCCCCACATACGATGTTTATGCTGCCGGTGCCATGGGTAACCGGTTTGGCGGAGGGGAGCAGTAGTTTGCAATTTGACAAAAGGCTGCAAAGAGCCGGGTTGTTTGTAGTGGCGGGCATCTCATGTATGCTCGCATTCGGACCGCACGCAGTTGCGGCCGGAGCCAATGGCAGCTCGGCCGTTACAGTAACTGTCATCGCGGACGGACAGGAATGGGAATGGGTTTCCAGCCAGCAGACCGTCGGAGGCATCCTGGGGGAAGCCGGCGTGACGCTTGGGGAAAAGGACTACGTATCCCCTAGACCAGAGGCGAAGGTCGCACAAGGGATGCGGATTCGGATCACGCGGATAATCCAGAAGATCGTCACGCAGAAAGAGCCGATCAAGTTCAGGACCCTGACAACATTCGATCCCCGCGGCACTACCGGTCGGAGAGTCATTCAAGAGGGAAAGCCGGGCGAGAAAGAGATCAAGTACCTGGTAACCTACGAAGATGGGAGGAAGACGGGACACAAGGTCCTAGGCGCCCAAGTAGTAGAGAAGCCGGTGAACCAGATCGTCGCAGTCTCCCCGGTGAGGAGGGCGACTCACCTCGCATCGCGCGCAGGAAAGCGCATACGCTCCCTGGAAATGGTTGCCACGGCGTACGCGCCATTTGTTTGCGGCGGAAGTAAGAGCGGCAGGACCGCGTGCGGCATGCGCGCGGGCAAAGGAATCGTGGCCGTGGACCCACGCGTCATTCCCCTTGGGACAGAGCTGTACGTTGATGGGTATGGCTACTGCCTGGCCGGCGACACCGGCGGCGCGATCAAAGGCAGCCGCATTGATTTGGGATTCAACACGTATAGGGAAGCAATTCGCTTTGGCCGCCGCATGGTGAAGGTGTATATTCTGGATTAGACTCATTTGCATGGTAGGGACAGGTCTCAGACCCGCCCCTACCACTGGTCCCATATGGCACGAATTGACCTCACGTCGCCGGTGCAGCTCACGGAGCTGTTCCGGCGGCACAATTTCCGCCCGAAGAAGCGCTTCGGCCAGAACTTCCTCGTTGACCGAAATGTCCTGAACAAGATCCTCGACGCGGCAGACATCCACGAAGGCGATTCCGTCCTCGAAATAGGCGCCGGCGCAGGCGTCCTCACGCTGGCCATCGCCGAGCAGGGTGCGAAGGTCGCGGCCGTGGAAGTTGATCGCGGCCTGCTGGCAATCCTCTCAGAGGTTCTGGCGGACTATCCGAACGCCGCCGTCGTCAACGCCGATTTCCTGGGCCTGAATCTGCCCGAATTCCTACGCGAGCACTTCGGCGAGGCGCAGGTGAAGGTTATAGGCAACCTGCCCTACTACATTACCAGCCCCATCATCGCGGAGCTTCTCCAGGCACGCTCGCAGACCGAGCGAATCGTGGTGACAGTCCAGAAGGAAGTCGCCGACCGGTTGAAGGCATCGCCTGGGACAAAGGATTACAGCTCCATGAGCGTGTTCGTGCAGTATTACTCCGTGCCGGAGATCGTCGCCCATGTGTCGAAGAACGTCTTCCTGCCGCCGCCCGATGTGTCGAGCGCCGTCATGCGGCTGACGCCGAGAACCAAGCCGCCGGTCGAGGCCCCGAGCGACGAGCTGTTCTTCGGCGTGGTGCACTGCGCGTTCGGCCAGCGGCGCAAGACCCTCCTCAACAGCCTCTCCGACTGCCCTGCTCTCGGTCTTACGAAGGAGCAAGTCTCGCAGGTCCTCCACGGCGCAGAGATCGCTCCATCCCGCCGCGCCGAGACCCTCTCGCTCGAGGAATTCGCGCGGATCGCCCGCCAACTCGGTTGACGATGCTTTCCGCATGAGCGTATAATACCCCAGTGACTTCCGACAGCCAAGCAATCACGGTGCACTCCTACGCGAAGGTGAATTTGACCCTGGATGTGCTTGGGAAGAGGCCGGATGGGTTTCATGCCATCGAGAGTGTGATGCAGACGATCAGCCTGCACGACACGGTGACTTTGCGCGTCGGAGATGAGCCTGGAATCCGCGTGGCCTGCGACATGCCGGGGATTCCCACCGGCGAGGAAAACCTGGCTTATAAGGCGGCATCCCTGTTCTTTGAGGGCCAGGGCATCGCGCCGAGCGTGGACATCCGAATTGAGAAGCGTATCCCGCCCAAGGCCGGCCTCGGCGGAGGAAGCAGCAACGCGGCGGCCGTACTGAGAGCACTGTCTCGTATGCTGAAACGGGAGGGCGAAGCTCCCGCTGAGCCGCACGAATGGAAAGAAACCGCTCGGGAGTCCGCCTTCGCCAAGGCTTCGGCGGATCGCACTCCCACTGGCGAACTCATGGAACTGGCTGCGAAGGTTGGCTCCGACGTGCCGTTCTTCCTGGTCGGGGGAACGGCGTTCGTCTGCGGCAGAGGCGAGGAGGTACAGCCCCTTCCCGATATCCCCACATGGTGGCTGGTGATTGTCAAGCCACCGTTTGGCATCTCCACAGCGTGGGCGTACGCGCGCCTGGACGAGATCCGGCCGGTCGCCAGCGAACGAGAAAGCCACTCCGACCGTATACTAAGGTATATCGAGGCCGCCAGCCCTCACCCAGACCTTCTCCCAAGGGGAGAGGGGGATGGTCTGCAGTCTGCAGTCTGCAGTCTGCGGTCTCTCCCGGACCTCCTGAGCAACAATCTGGAACTGGCTGCGATCGAGCGGCACCCGGGGATTGGCGAGATAAAGGAGGCACTGCTGAGAGTCGGCGCACACGGCGCGCTGATGTGCGGGAGCGGCTCGGCCGTATTCGGCCTCTTCGATAGCGAGGTCGAGGCGCATAGGGCTGCGGATATGCTGGACACAAAGTATGGGGAGTCATTCTTGGTGCGAACGATCACCCGCGGGGAGGCGCTGGAACTTGACTGATTTCCACGCCGTGCTTCCTGCGGTCGTTCTCGCTGGGGCGCCGGCCGAGCCGGAATGGAAGGCTCGATACTCAGTCGCATACCGGGCGGAGGTTCTCATTGCCGGAAAGGCGATGGCCCAGCACGTGATTGACGCGCTGAACGCCTCGTCACACGTTGGAGATGTCTGCTTGGTTGGGAATATCCAGTGCGAGGGTGCGAGCAAGATTGTGCCTCCAGTGGGAAGCTTTATGGATAATCTCGTCGCCGGCGTAAAAGCGTCCGAAGCCGGTGTGAACGGGCGCATCCTCGTAGCGACATCGGATATCCCGCTGGTGACTCCGGAGGCCGTTGACGACTTCATCAGCCGGTGTGTCGCCCTGGATGCCGACTTCTGCTACCCGATCATATCGAAGGAGGCGAGCGAACGGAAGTTCCCGAGCATGCGGCGCACATACGGGCGACTGGCTGAGGGCACATTCACCGGCGGGAACATCGTAGTCATGAATGCGCGGTTCCCCATCGAGAATGCTGCGCTCATACGGGAAGTCTTGGACGCTCGGAAGAGCGTCATGCGACTGGCGCGCGTGATCGGCCTGCGGACTCTCGTGCGCGCGGTGATCGCTCAGACACTCTGGGCCAAGGCCGTGGATCTGGCTTTTCTCGAAAAGACTGTTGGCCGTATCCTGAACGCGAAGGTGAAAGCTGTTGCGACGTCGTACCCTGAAATAGGCGCTGACGTTGACGACCTGGAGCAGATAGCCCTCGTGGAAGCAGCGTTCGGCAAAGGGTGAGGATTCGCGAGTAGGAGTGGTTTCCTGGAACCCTCACGCATTACGCTTAGGCGGTGACCTGAAATAGCGATACTGGAATCAATACAAGGGCCGGCTGATGTCAAGCGGCTCTCCCGAGAGCAGCTTCAGTTGCTGGCGGACGAAATGCGGCAGGAGATAGTCGAGCAAGTGGCGAAAAGCGGGGGCCACCTTGCGTCGAACCTGGGCGTGGTGGAGCTTACCGCGGCCCTGTACGCCGTATACGACCCGCCAAAGGACATAATCATCTGGGACGTCGGCCACCAGTGCTACGCCCACAAGCTGCTCACGGGCAGGGCTCAGCGCTTCGACTCGCTGCGCCAGTTCGGCGGCATAAGCGGCTTCCCCAGGCGAGATGAGAGTCCGTACGACTGCTTCGGCACCGGGCACGCGAGCACGTCAATCTCGGCGGCGATGGGCTTTGCCAAAGCTCGCGATCTCCGGCGCTCGAACGAGCATGTCATCGCCGTCATTGGGGATGGGGCGCTCACCGGGGGCCTCGCCCTGGAGGCCATCAACAACGCAGGCCAGCTCAAGACCAACCTGATGGTAATCCTGAACGACAACGAGATGTCTATCTCCAGGAACGTCGGAGCAATGGCCACACACTTGAGCAAACTCCGCATGTTGCCACTTTACCGCAAGGTGGAGACAAAGGCGAAAACCGTGATAGAGAACCTCCCCATGGGCGGCAAGACGCTGTCCAGAACCGCAGAAGGCATTCTGCACGGCGTCACGCACTTGATGGCGGCGCGGACCGGCATCATCTTCGAGGAGATGGGGTTCACCTACCTCGGCCCGATTGACGGGCATGACATTGACCTGCTGATAGAAGTCTTCAGCAACGTAGGGCAGATCGAGGGTCCCATCGTCGTGCACGTGCTCACGACCAAGGGAAAGGGGTACGAGCATGCCGAGAACAACTCCCGCATCTTCCACGGCGTAGCGCCATTCCAGGTGGAGAACGGCAAGGCGGAGAAGGCGTCCGGCAGCACCACTTACACGGAGTTATTCGCAGAGACCCTGGTGGAGCTTGCGGAGAAGGACGAGCGCATAGTGGCCATCACTGCTGCGATGCCGGACGGCACCGGCCTGTGCAAGTTTGCCGAGCGGTTTCCCACTCGGTTCTTCGACGTCGGGATAGCAGAGCAGCACGCCGTCACATTCGCGGCGGGCCTGGCGGCAGCAGGCTTGAGGCCGGTAGTCGCCGCCTATTCCACGTTCCTCCAACGAGCGTATGACCAGATCGTGCATGACGTGTGCCTCCAGAAGCTGCCGGTGGTCTTTGCGATAGACCGGGCCGGCCTGGTTGGAGAGGACGGGCCGACGCATCACGGTGCGTTCGACCTCTCGTATCTGCGCCACATTCCGAACATGGTCATCGCTGCGCCGGCCGACGGGGTCGAGCTCCGCGAGATACTCAGGCTCGCATTCCAGCATCAGGGGCCATTTGCGATAAGGTATCCGCGCGGCCGCGTCCCTGAGCCGCCGATCCATGCGGCGGTGGAAAGCCTGAAGCCTACCCTTGCCGTAGGTATGGCCGAGGTGCTCGCCGATGGCGATGATGTCTGTATCATAGCAGTCGGCGCGGCGGTGAATCTCTCGCTGGAGGCGCTCGAAATTCTGCGAAGGTCGAATGTCTCCGCCGCGCTGGTAAACGCCAGGTTCGTCAAGCCGCTCGATTCGGAGGTCATCATCAGTTTCGCGAGGCGGTGCAAGCGCCTGGTGTTGGTAGAAGAGAATGCGAGACAGGGCGGATTCGGCAGCGCCGTCCTCGAACTCCTGGCAAACGCCGGCATCAGCGACGTGAAGGTGAAGCAGGTCGGCCTGCCGGACGAATTTGTGGGGCACGGTGACCGCTCGATCCTGCACGAGCTTCATGGTCTCGACCCCGACTACATCGCCCGCGTGGCCGCCGGTCTCATCGGCCAACCGCTCGAATCCCGCCAGGGATAGTCGGATCGAGATAGATCGCGTCACCAGCGAATGCGCTCGGACCGTCGCCCGTAGCCGGCCTTATCTGCTCAGCAGTTCCTTTAGGAGCAGCGGAATCACGAGGAGCATATTGTGTGCTTCTGCAGCCAACGAAGCGCGAAGATGGTCCCGAGTCCAGCGTGCCTTGAGCCCGTTCGGCCATCGTGCGATCCAGCGGGGTACCCGGCGCTGATAGGCAATATAGGCGTCGCCATATTGCTTTGCCAGCTCGCCTTCCTCATATCTGACTGCCAGGGTGTATAGTATCGCGCACGTCAGGATTGTAACCGGCAGAAGCCACAGCACTTCTGACGCAAGTGTGAGCGCGATGCATATCAGGGTGTTGGCGATGTAAACAGGGTTTCGAACCAGGGCGTACGGGCCGGTGACTGTCAGATTCGTCTTTGCTCTCAAGCGGTAGTGCAGGTGCTGTTGGGACCAGACTCGCAAGGCCATGCCGATTAGGAAGACGATCCCTGCAGCAGCCCAGGTCACGGGTTCATTCTCATACTCGTGCCAGGAGCATATCACGGCCCACACTAGTGGCATGGCCACCAGTTTCCCACGGTGGCGATAGGCGAATTCCGGTATTGCAGATGACAATTCTTCCCCGATCTATACAGTCTACACTGGTACTGACCGTCCCAAGATCCTCAGCCGAGGGCCGGCGGAGCTGTCGGTCCGATCGCTCATTAGTATTTCTACCGGCGCTGCCTTAAATCCTCCGTTGCAAACTGCGCACCATGGATCCTCCCTGCAGGATTGTTCCGGCCAGGCAGCATGATCCGCGTGTGTAGATCAAGCGTTTGAAGCGAGGCAGCCATGCCCTGGAACGATGTATTTCCACGGGCGCGATAGGCAAACCCCTCTCCCCCCTGCGGGTCAGGGTGAGGGGCATAAGGGTTCATGGCTGCACGCGACCACCGCATGCACGAAAAAGGCCCGCCCCGATGCTCAGGACGGGCCTTCACTGTCAACTGACGACTAACGGCTGGCGACTTACACCGCTGCGGGTTCGGCCTTCTCCGCTTTCTTGAAGACAACCTTGCCGTCCTCGATCCCGTCCTGTTTATGATCTTGGCGCACATTCCCCAGATGCACTTGGGGGCTTGCTAGGCCAGTCATTCTGTGCGATAATATGACGCGGTATGCAACCTGGCGATTGACATTCTAACTATGAGAATAGCGTACAAGACGAACCTGGGAGTCTGCTTCGAAGGCAAAGCGGAGGAGGTACTGAAATCTGCGCATGCAGATGTATACCGCCATGCAATCGATCTCATATTTACCTCTCCTCCATTTCCTTTAAACCGGAAGAAGAAGTACGGTAACCTTCAGGGAGAGGAATACTTAAACTGGCTGGCTGGGTTCGCATCCGTATTCAGCGAGTTCCTGAGGGCCGCGGGTTCCGTCGTGATGGAAATGGGGAACTCCTGGGAACCCAATCGCCCCGTAATGTCAACCTTAGCCTTGGAGGCCCTGCTTGCCTTCCTAAACAAAGGCAGCTTCCTGCTATGCGAACAGTTTGTTTGGCATAACCCGGCTCGGCTGCCGAGCCCCGCTCAGTGGGTGAACGTCGAGCGAATCAGAGTCAAGGACTCCTTCACTCATCTCTGGTGGATGTCTACGACTGATCGGCCGAAAGCCAACAACCGCTCCGTGCTGAAGCCTTATAGTGAGTCCATGCAATATTTACTGGAGACTCAGAAGTACAATCCAGGTAGGCGACCATCCGAGCATCAAATTGGAGAGAAATCATTCCTCACCAACAACGAGGGCGCTATACCATCGAACGTCATCACTCTGGCGAACACACACGCGAATAGCGATTACCTGGCGTACTGTCGTACTAACAACCTATCCCTACATCCGGCACGCATGCCGATCCAGCTCGCCGAGTTCTTCATCAAGTTTCTTACCGAGCCAGGTGATTTGGTCATGGATCCATTTGCTGGCAGCAACACCACAGGCGCCGCTGCCGAACGACTTGGGCGACGCTGGATTGCAATAGAGCCCGACCACCAGTACGTAGAGGGTTCAAAGGGACGGTTTCAGGGCGGGCTCTTACTGAAAGAGGGAACGTAGACGCACGAGTACAACGATACAAACTGGTCGCTGCGGTTTACTCCTAGGCGCTGGCAGGAGATAGCGTTAGAGCGCTGGTGGGAGCAGCTGCGCGGGGTCATAAGCGTCGTGACGGGAGCAGGTAAGACGCCCTTCGCGGAGATGTGCATGCTGGAGTTCCGCAGGGAGTACCCCCAGGGGCGGTTCATCATCTTGGTACCGACCGTCGCGTTGCTCGATCAGTGGTACGTGAGCCTGCGGGAGGACCTCGGCGTCTCAGAGGATTCCATAGCATGTTTCTCTGGCGAGGAGAAGCCTAAAGAGCCAAGCCTTGTCAACCTGATTGTGCTGAACACAGCCCGCGAGGTGGCACCGGCAATTGCCCAACAGTACGACACATTCCTTATCGTCGATGAGTGCCACCGCGCTGGCAGCCCTGTCAATTCTAGGGCGCTGGCAGGGCCCCATAGGGCAACCCTGGGGCTCTCCGCTACACCAGAGCGTGAGTACGACGACGGTTTCAGCGACCACATGGAGCCCGCTCTCGGCCCGATCATCTACGAATACGATTACGCAGAGGCCTACCGCGATAAGGTCATAAGCCAGTTTGGGCTGATTAACATTAGAGTAGCCCTCCTCGCCGACGAGCAGCATGAGTTCGACCGATTGTCCAGGTCTATTGCCCGGGGCGCAGGGCGCACGGAATGCTCACAGCATGACGAGGGCCGTCTGAAGCGTCTGCTTCAGCAAAGATCCGCGGTCTGCGCCCTGGCAGCGATGCGCATCCCAGTTGCGGCCAAGCTGGTGGACCAACACAGAGGGGAGCGGACGATCGTATTCCACGAGCGAATCGGGAAGGCTAACGTACTCCGTCGGATCCTGTCCGAGCGCAACCACAGCGTTGCAGTTTACCACTCCGGGATAGGTCCGCACGTGCGACGTGACAACCTCCGGCTGTACCGGCACGGGGTATTCGATGTCCTGGTCACGTGCCGGGCACTCGATGAAGGAATGAACGTCCCGGAGACAGCGGTGGCGGTACTGGCAAGCTCAACTGCGAGCCTGCGCCAAAGAATCCAGCGCCTCGGGAGGGTTCTGCGACCCGCGCCGGGGAAGGATACGGCTGTGATCTACACGGTCTACGCCTCTGATCAGGAGGAGAGACGACTGCTCTCTGAGGCGCGGCATCTTGTGGGTGTCACCGACGTTCGATGGCAGAGGGGTTCACTTAGCGGCTATGGCGAGAATTCTGGTTGATGGTGAGTGGTACGAGGAGATTGCACTCGCATCTCTCTATGAGAGCGATCTGGAGCAGATTGTCTTAGCTCAAGCCGCTTCTCTCTACCCTGGGTACTATACCATCCCGTTCAAGACGCTTGTCTGCTCCGACGACGGCAGCGCGAGACCGGACTTTGCTCTGATCGACAATGAATACGCGGAATGGTGGGTTGTTGAGGTTGAAATGGCCCAACACAATCTCGCAGGTCACGTCCTACCGCAAGTGCGTACGCTCGCGCAAGCCGTATACGGTCAAGAGCAGGCTCAGTACCTCTGTGCGAAGTGTCCCGACTTGGCGGCTGCGGCGGTCCTCGACATGATGAAGGGCAGACAGCCGCGTGTCCTCGTCGTGATCAACACTCCTAGGCCTGAATGGGCCAAAGCACTAGAGCAGTATGGGGCCGGCCTAGCCGTATTCGAGGTGTTCCGTTCAGAGAAGAACCATCACATCTTCCGCGTCAATGGAGAACAGCCGCGGAGGTTAGCTGGGGTGGTGTCGCTGTGCTCCCTTGACCCGCTGATGCCGCGTCTCCTGAAAGTTGATTCACCTGCGTGTCTGGGCGTAGAGCCAAACACGCGCGTTCTTATTCGCTATCGCAATCAGGTCTGCGAGTGGGAGCGCATGGACTCGCAGACCGATGTGTGGCTTAGCCCGGTGGCGTCGAACCCGTTGACACGACGCGTGAGATACGAGTTGGTCCGTCTAATGGACGGGTCCCTTGAGATACAGAAGCACGCCAGTTAGGCGAAAGGAGGACATCGAATGGCTTTACAGTTCGAGATCGGCTTGGACGCGGTGGCGTCTTACAAGAGGCTTGCCTACACTCCATGGCACGCCATTGCGGAATTCGTTGATAACTCAACGCAAGCGTACTTTGATAACCGCGAGGTGCTGGATGACGCTTTCAAGAAGGAGGGTAAGGGCCTTGAGGTCGGCATAGTCTACGATTCCGCGGATGGCTTCCTAAGGATCTCCGATAACTCTATAGGCATGTCGTACCAGGAGATGGAGTATGCTATGCACGTTGCTCGACCCCCAAAGAACACGAGCGGCCGCTCAAAATACGGCATGGGTATGAAGACAGCTGCGTGCTGGATAGGCAATCACTGGACAGTGAAGACGAAGCGGCTAGGGGAAACCGTGGAACACAATGTCACGATCGACGTGGCGAGAATCGCGGCAGGGCACGGACAGATCCCCTACAAGCCTGTGCAAGGGAAGCGCTTAGATGACCATTACACGATCATAGAGATCACTGATCACAATCGACGGTTCGAGGGGAGAACACTGGGCAAGATCAAGGACTTTCTGCGGTCGATGTATCGCGAGGATTTCCGGAACAGCGCTTTGAGGCTCGAGTGGCAGGGGGCAAGCCTGACTTGGGCGGAGCCGCAGCTCTTGCGAGCGCGTGATGGTAGCATTTATAGGAAGGGGTTCGCGTTCTCGGTTGACGGCAAACAAGTTGGCGGTTGGGTCGGAATACTTGCCAAGGGCGGACGCCCCAATGCGGGTTTTTCCATCATCCATTGTGGTCGCGTAGTACACGGATGGCCGGACTCTTGGCGACCATCCTCGCTATACGGGCAGCTCCAAGGTTCGAATGATCTGATCAACCAGCGACTGGTCGGGGAGATTCATCTGGACGAGTTCGATGTCAGCCATACGAAGGATGACATCCTTTGGCTTGGCAATCAGGAGGAGGCGGTAGAGCGGAACCTGCGTGAGCACTGCGGCGATTACCGCGACATAGCCCGCGATTACAGGAAGCCGGATGATGAGGAGCGTGGTCCTAGCGAGGTCGAGATAAGCGTTGCGGTGGACGAGCTGAAGCAGGAGCTTGAGTCAGCAGAGATGGTAGATGCCATCAGCCTAGAGACCATCCCGCCAGAGAAGATAGTGGAAGAATCCATGAGGAAGCTCATGGCGATGATTACGTCGCGACCGGAGACGTTCTCTGCACTGGTTGGCAGGCTGGCTGTGCAGGGCTATCTGGTTGGAGATTTGTCACCGAACGATCCCTATATTGTCTTGGACTCTACCGGCTTGGACAGAGTCGTCATCGTGGTTAACACCGCCCATCCGCATTGGTCGCAGCTTAAGGGTAGCGATGGGGTCCTGAACTACCTGCGGCACTGCACGTACGACGCTATCGCCGAGTGGCAGGCAAGGCACAAGGCAGGAAGGCTTGACCCCGATACCATCAAGTTGCTGAAGGATAAGCTTCTCCGGATTCCGTTTGAGCTAGAGATGAGCACAAATCATGAAGGTGAGCCAGAGGACCTTTCAATTGTGTGAGAGGGTCGGGACGAGACACTAGGTGACCCCAGAAATGGATGACCGGGCGCGACAGTTTCGGTGCTCAGATTCGCCTTCAATCAGCATTAGCGCGGCTTGTCAACCGCTTCCAGGTACTCCTTGATCGCTACCTTGATATTGTCAATCGCTTGATCGTAGGTGTTTCCCTGGCTGGCGCATCCCGGCAGAGTAGGACATGATACATCAAATCCGTATTTGCTTTCGTGAACGATGACGGGAAATGTCAAAGCTCACACCTGCCCTTCTTGAATGGACCCCCAATACTGGGACGGGCCTTTACTGGCTGCGGTCTGCCGTCTGCAGTCTAATCTACACCGCTGCGGGTTCGGCCTTCTCCGCTTTCTTGAAGACAACCTTGCCGTCCTCAAGTTCCGCGCGGATGGTGTCGCCCTCGCTGAACCTGCCCATGAGGATTTCCTCGCTGAGCGGGTCTTCGATGACTCTCTGGACGGCCCTGCGTAGCGGCCTCGCGCCGAATGCCGGATCGAAGCCCTCCTTCGCCAGAACCTCCTTCACATCGTCGCTCGCCTCCAGGTCCATGCCCTGACCCTTGAGCTGATCGCGGACGCGATTCAGCATCAGGTCAACGATCTGGAGTATCTGCGCCGATGTCAGCGCGTGGAAGACCATGACCTCGTCCACCCTGTTAAGGAACTCCGGCCGGAAGATTTTCTTCATCTCCTCGATCACGCGGTTCTTCATGCTATCGTAGGCGTGGGCATCCTCGTCCACTTTCTTGGCGGAACGGAAGCCCATGCCTGCGCCGCCGCTTATCTCCTGCGCGCCGATGTTCGAGGTCATGATAAGCACCGTGTTCTTGAAGTCCACTACCCTGCCCTGCGCGTCGGTGAGTCTGCCGTCTTCCATAACCTGGAGCAGGATATTGAAGACCTCCGGGTGCGCCTTTTCGATCTCGTCGAGCAGCACGACCGAGTACGGCTGTCTGCGGACGGCCTCGGTGAGCTGGCCGCCCTCTTCGTAACCGACGTATCCCGGCGGGGCTCCAACGAGCCTGGATACCGCGAATCGCTCCATGTACTCGGACATATCAATTCGGACCAGGTTGTCCTCGTTGTTGAACAGGAATGCCGCAAGCGCCCGGGCGAGCTCCGTCTTACCCACACCGGTCGGGCCGAGGAAGACGAATGACCCTGCGGGCCTCTTCGGGTCCTTCAGGCCGGACCTGGCGCGCCGAATCGCGCGGGACACGGCTTCGATAGCCTCGTCCTGGCCGATTATGCGCTCGTGCAGCGACTGCTCCATATTCAGGAGCTTCGCCGTCTCCGTCTCCACCAGCCTGGAAACCGGAATTCCGGTCCAACTGAAGACGATATGGGCGATCTCGTCCTCCGTCACGACAGGCTCGGTGCTGTCCTTGCTCTCCTGCCACTCGCGATCCAGATCTTGGATCTTGGAGGACAGGTATCTCTCCTGAGCCTGAAGCTCAATGGCGCGGTCGTACTGGCCCGTAGTGGGCAGCGATTCAAGCTCCTGCGACACGTCGCGCAGCTCGGCTTTGGCCGTGCGCAGGTCCGCCGGGGGCAGAGACCTCTGGAGCCTCACGCGGGAGGCAGCCTCATCAACCAGGTCAATGGCCTTGTCGGGCAGGCACCGGTCGCTGATGTAGCGATCCGCGAGCCGCGCCGCTGCAAGTAGAGCGTCGTCGCATATCTTTACGTGATGATGGCCTTCGTACCTATCTCTCAACCCTTTCAGGATATCTATCGCCTCTTCGACGGTAGGTTCGCGGACCTGGACAGGTTGGAATCGGCGTTCGAGGGCGGCATCGCGCTCGATGTACTTCCTGTACTCATCCATGGTGGTCGCGCCAATGCATTGAAGCTCGCCCCGTCCGAGGGCCGGCTTCATGATATTAGAGGCGTCAATTGCGCCCTCGGCTGCGCCGGCGCCTACCAGAGTGTGCAGCTCATCAATGAAGAGGATGACCTCGCCGCCGGCCTTGCGAACTTCGTCTATGATGCGCTTCATGCGCTCCTCGAACTCGCCGCGGTACTTCGTGCCGGCGACCACGCCCGCAAGGTCGAGCGCCACGATGCGCTTGTCCTTCAGCATCTCCGGTATATCGCCGGACACTATGCGCTCGGCCAGCCCTTCCGCAATGGCGGTCTTGCCGACGCCGGGCTCCCCGATGAGCACAGGGTTATTCTTCGTCCTTCTGCTCAGGATTTGGATAACCCGCTCTATCTCGTTATTCCTGCCGACGACCGGGTCCAGCTTGTCCTGCCTCGCGAGATCGGTCAGGTCGCGTGCAAACTCATCCAGCGTAGGAGTTCTTGACCTGCTCCTGGTTGTGGTCAGGGATGTATCGCTATCTTGAAGGCTCATTACTTCTCGCCTAGTTCTCTCCAAATCCACGCCGAGCTTAGCCAGGACGCGTGCGGCCAGACCTTCGCCTTCGCGGATCAGGCCGAGCAGAAGGTGCTCAGTGCCGATGTAGTTATTGTTCAACTGCCGTGCTTCGTCGTAGGCCAAGTCAATGACGCGCTTCGCGCGCGGCGTCAACTGCATGTCCTGGCCCAGGCGGCCGTCGCCCCTGGTAACCTGCCGCTCCACCTCAGAGCGAATCCGGTTCAGGCTGACGCCCATTCGCTCCAGTATGCGGGCGGCGACGCTGTCGTTCTCCCTGACAAGGCCGAGAAGCAGATGCTCCGTGGTGACGAAATTCTCACCCAGTCTGCCGGCTTCTTCCTGAGCGAAGAAGATTACTCTGCGTGCCCTCTCAGTGAACCGCTGCCACATTCCTCTGTCCCTCCTTTACGTTGGGATCACTCGATGTCCGAAGTCCGATGTCCGTCCCGCCTGGTGGACCGTGCCGCCTGCGGACGGCATCCCGCAGTATGCGTGGAGATCCCGCCAAAGGCGGGAAAATCCCAAATCCGAAATCTCTATTCAGTTAGACGCCCTTTTCAGGACTATTGTTCTGCCCCTTCGGGGAGCGCGAGTTGGGCGGCTTGGCTCTTTTCGATCAGTTTCTCACGCACCAGTCTGGCGCGCTTTACGTCGTCCGCCATGCTCCCCACGGGCTGACCGCCCGCTGCGGATTTGGCCGAGGCGCAGGTGCCAAGCCGCATGGACGCAAGCAGCTCCTTGAAAGCCCTGCTCGAGAGGCCGCCACCGAGACCGAGCTCGGCTCCGAGGCGCAGCACCGAAATACACGCCATCGCCTCTCTGCCGCTGAGCGCACGAGCTTCCATAAGCCGCGTTCTCGCCTGCTCTGCCGCCTCACGCAGCTCGCTTCTCATTTCCAAGCCCAGCTTTCGCCTAGCCTCCCTCTCCCGTGAGACCAGGTGCTCCGCCGCAGCCCGGATGCGCGACGTGATTTCCTTTTCGGAAAAACCGATGGTGGTTTCGTTCGAAACCTGGAAAATGTCCCCCAGCGCCTTAGTGCCTTCGCCGAACAAGCCGCGCACGGATACCTTGAGCTCAGCGGCCGCCGTGAGAACCGGTACAGCCTCCTCCAGAAACGCCAGCCCCGCCAGATGGAGCATCACGGACAGTCTGAGGCCGGTGCCCACATTCGCCAACGACGACGTCAGGTACCCATAATTATCGGCTCGCGCATACGCGATCTTCCGTGCCAGGAAAGCATCGAGCTCCTGTACCATCTGCAGGGCGGTCATGGGCTGAAGGCCGGGGAGTATGCACTGCATCCTCAGATGGTCCTCTTCGTTGACCATCAGGCTCAAGGTCCCGGCATCGTTCAGCACTATCGGCCGGTACCTGCCGCCGTATACCTGCTGCCTGCTTGCCAGCCGGGCATCCACCAGCGCCAGCCGGTCTGCCGAGGCGGACAGGTGAGTCGGCCGGATCACGCGCAGCTTGCCGATACGTCCGCCGTGCCGGAGCAAGCCATCGGAGTCGTGAAGCGCATCCAGCACCAGGTCGGTAACCCGCCTCAAGTCGCCATCGGATGCACGATCCGGAAACGGGACGCCCTCGATGTTTCTGGCCAGCCTCGCCCGAGTGGAGAGGGCCACATCGCTCGCCGGGCCATCTGCACTCACCCAGGCCGGGATAAACGGGGCACGCTGTCCGCTCTCTCCTCGCATTTCTACACAGGCTTCCTTGAGCGGCCGTGCAGCTCACGAATCACACGATCTAGTTCCGTCCTGAAGACGGTGTAGCACATCGAGCATCCAACCATGCCGCCTTGCTCGACTTCCTCTATAGTATTCCCACAAACAGGGCAAAC
>Ga0307379_10000447_pt1 | contig 69581 bp, 50 predicted proteins | sample UN2MG_FD_202237 | JGI IMG/M metagenome (GOLD analysis project Ga0307379, IMG submission 202237) | Soil microbial communities from Risofladan, Vaasa, Finland - UN-2 | ecosystem: Environmental > Terrestrial > Soil > Coastal area > Acid sulfate soil | place: Finland: Risofladan, Vaasa | collected... | reverse complement strand
CTCGGCATCGTTGCCACCCCCGACCGCGGCCCTGCCCCGCTGGATGTTCTCCTGGAGGCCACGGGCGTGGCGCCCGGCACGGCGTGTGCCTGGGACTTCGGCGACGGCACGACGGGCACGGGCGCCGCGGCCATGCACACCTACTATTCACCGGGAACCTATACGATCACCCTTGCCGCCAGCGGCAAGACGGCCACCGCGACCATCGTGGCGACCTCGTACTATCCGAATATTCGTCCGTGATTTGTAAGGTTGCGTCGCTGCTGGAGTTATGGTATCGTCCGCGGGCCGCGGAAGGTGAACGGCTGCCCGGCCTCCACCCGCACCCGGCTGTGCAGGTAACGCGCCGCCAGCCGCGCCAGGAGTTTCCACTCGCCCGCATACGGCGCCTTGAACTGGGTGGTATACGCTTCGCCTTCCTGGAGCTCCCGCCCCACGTCCTCGCGCTTCCAGTTGTCCTTGTCATTTAGTGAGGCGATACAGACGCCGCCCTCGCCCAGGCAGGCGTATTGCGCGCCGACGCTGGGGCGGTCGCTCCTTGCGTCCTCCCAGAACGGGTCGGCGTGGAAGCCGAGATAGGTGAGCTTGTGCTTCTCGGTGCCGGGCGGAAAGGCCATGAACCACACGAAATCGTAGTCGGTGCGGAACCGCCGGCTGAAGTTGATGATCCCAATCGTCCCCGGTGGCGCCGGGATGTTCCTCTCTTCTGAGAACGGCTCGCGCTTGGAGTCCAGGATGAAGTCCTCCCCCTCCTTCTTCACGAAGGCGCAGAGGCGGCTCTTGCCATGCATCCCTTGTTGGTTCACCCGCTCGACCGGCTTGATCTCCAGCCACGGCCTGCCGGCGAGGACTCGATAGGTCGTCACAATCGGCTCAGGGTTCCCGTGTCGCCGCCCCTCGCCCGCATGCTCCACGAGGATCTCTTGGGCGGTGTTCTTCAGGATCCTCACTGTCCCTTGCATCGTGCCGTGCCCGAAATTGCGCGCGCCCCCCTCATCCTGATGCACTTTGTAGAGCTCGTTGGGCTTGAAGGCATCCGTGCCCAGTTTGGTCATCATCTCCACGCTGTCGTCCTTGTTGGTGAACAGGAAGAGGTAGAACGTCTCGCCCTCCAGCATCAGGTCGCCACGCGGCTTGTAGTCCGTCGCGCCATAGGGCATCTGAACCCAGTTGGCCTTATCCCTGAATGCCTGCGGGCAGGGATTCTTCTCCGTATACGCCTTGCCGGTGTCCCAAAGGCGGACGACCGCTCCGGGAGCGTCTCCCCCTTGAGCGCGGACACACAGGACAAACGCAACGCTGAGGATAATGCCCGGCGTAGCTGTCCCGTCCATTTCTCGTAACTCCTCGAGCTCCGCAACCCGATGCTACCAGGGGTGCTCCGCTTCTTCAAGCCGGTCCGCCGGCGCGGGGCGCGCCACTCCTACGGCGAGCAAGGAGGGAGCTGGCGAACCGCCACAGGCCGGCCAACAGCAGAACGAAGAAGGTCGTTACCGCGATCACGTGGTTCGTCGGCACGTCGCAGCGGAAGGCGGCCCAGAGGCCCACGAAGGTGCAGAGGAGGGCGATGGCCGCCGAGAGGACCACGGCCAAGACGAGGCGTCGGGTAAGAAGCAGCGCCGCACTCGGGGGCACGACGAGGTACGCGAAGACGAGCAGGGCGCCCCCCACCCTCGACGCCGCCGAGACGACGACCCCCAGGATGTAGAAGAAGGCCAGCTCCCACACGAACACGCGGATGCCCAGCACCCGCGCGGCCTCGCGGTCCGCGAAGGTGTAGACGATCGGGCGCCAGAAGAGGACCAGGACGAGCAGCGCGGGCACAAGCGTGGCCAGGATGACCGCGAGGTCGCCGCGCTGGGTGAGAATCAGGTCGCCGTAGAGGACCGACCTGACCTCGGCGAGTCCGAAGCCGCTCTTGGCCACGATGAGGATGCTGAGCCCCGCGGCGAGGACGAAGATCGAGCCGAGGACGGCGTCGCGCGGAATCCGCTGGGTCTCGAATGGGAAGGCCAGCGCGGTGACTGTGGCGAGGGTGAGCGCCGCGGCGCCCAGGAACGGCGAGAGGCCGAGGACCATCGCCGCCGCCACCCCCGCCGCCGCCACCTGGGCCAGCGTGATGCCGATGAAGACGACCCGCTTGAGGATCACGAACACCCCCAGGCAGGCGCACACGGCGGCGATCACGGCGCCGGCGATGACGGCCTCGGGGAACATCGTCAGCAGGTCAGCGATGTCTTGCAGCATCAGGAGTCCTCCCCGGGGCCGCTGTTGAATTTGTTGCGCAAGTTGTCGCGCGCATTCGCCTCGTCCACGCGGGCCAGGCGCAGCCGTCCGTGGTTGACGAGGCAGGCGTGCTCGGCCAGCGCCGCGACGTGGTCGAGAGCGTGGCAGGCGAGGAGCACGGTCTTGCCCTCGTCGCGGCTCAGCCGGGCGAGGTGGTGAAGCACCTCGATCTCGGACGGCTCATCCAGCTCTGACGTCGGCTCGTCCAGGATGAGGACCTCGGCTCCGCTGAGGAGGGCGCGGGCGATGAGCGCCTTCTGCTTCGTGCCGCCGGACAGCTCGCCGTAGGTCTTGCGCCGATGGGGGCTCAGCCCGAGCTGTTCGAAGATCGCGTCGAGGAGCTTCCGATCAGCCGCGCCTGGCCGCCGCCACCAGCCCAGGCGCGGGTAGAGGCCCATCAGGGCAATTTGCTCGGCGCTGATGGGGTAGAGCGGGTCTATCGCCTTCTGCTGGGGCACGTAGCCGGGCGGGGCGCGGTGGAACGGGGTCTCGATGGAGCCTGCGAGTGGCCGCAGGAGGCCGAGGATGGCGCGGAGGAGGGTCGTCTTCCCCGCGCCATTCGGCCCGACGAATGGCAGGAAGGCCCCGCGGGGCACGTCGAGGTCCACGCCCTGGAGCACGACCTCACGGCCGTAGCCGACGGTGAGGTTGCGACAGCGGATGATGGCTTCCCGCTCGCTCACGGCGTGTTCCCCTTGAGTGCGGCGCTGAGCTTGTCCACGATGGTGGCGATGAGGGCGAGGTAATCGTCCACCCCCTCTTGGCCGCCGACGGAGAGGGTGACGACGAGCACTTTGATCCCCGTCCGATCGGCGACGAGGTCCGGGGCGCGACGGTCGTAGAACGGCTCGACAAGGAGGGCGCGGAGCTTCCCGCCTTGAATCGTGTTCATCACGTCGCGCAGGTGGGCGGGGCTGGGCGGCACGCCGGGCTTCGGCTCCAACTCGGCGGCGATCTCCAGGCCGAAGCGGCGGGCGAAATAGACCCAACTTCGATGGTAGGTGACGATCCTGGCTCCGCGAAACGGGCGCATCTTCCCCGCCCAGCCGCCGAGCGGCAGCTTCTGCTCGGCGAGCAGGGCCTCGAGCTGGCCGCGCCGCTGGGCGTCCCAGAGCTTCTCGCCGCCCACTTTGGCTACGGCGTCGGGGCCGAACATCGCCTCGTCGAGGCGTTCCTGGAAGGCCTTCAGGCGGTCGGCGAAGTACGCTGAATCGCCGGGCGCCAGCTTCGCCAAGCGCGCGGCTATGGTGGCGGCCATGAGGCGGCCGTTCCACGGGTCCACCCAGTAGTGGGGGTTCCCGCGCGGATGGATGCCGCCGGCGAAGGGATGTGCGAGGCCGCCCACGACGTCGAGCGGCTTGATGGCCTCCGAGGCGTCCAGGTGGCCCGCCGTGCCGATCTGGATGCGGCGGTTGCGCGAGCCTTCGAGGATGATCGGCTCCCAGCCGATCTCGAGGTCGAGGCCGGCGCGGACCCAGAGGTCCGCCCGCCGCGCCTGGAGGATGTAGCTGGGCTTGGCCTCGATGTAGTGCGGGTCCTGGCTGCCCCGGGCAATGGCGGTCGGCGCAACGTGGTCGCCGCCGACGGCCTCGACGAGCGACTTGAGGTCGGTGATCGTCGTGACCACGCGCAGGGTGCCAGCCTGGGCTGTGGCGAGCGTCGCTGCGCTCAGCATGATGAGACAAGTGGCTGTTCGCATGGCGTGGGCACTCCTGGCTCAGTACTTGTGGGCGCGGTGGGCGCCGAAACTAAAGTCGAGCTGGAGGAAGAGCATCGTGTCGCCCTTCGCGCCGTCCCGCTCGAAGTTGCGTGTGGTCCGCTCGACCCCTGCCCGCCAGTAGCAGTAATGGTTCGGGGTGAAGGTGACGTAGGCCGAGCAGCCCTTCTCGTGGAGGTGCCGGTCGTTGGGGAGTTGCGAGTAGTCGAGCCGGCCGCCCACGGCCCAGCGGCGGGCAAACTGGTGTTCGGGGCCGGTGTAGGCGCCCCACGCGTGCTGTCGCTCGCCCTCCTCGTTGTGCTTCCGCAAGCAGAGCAGCTCGGTGCGCCAGGCGAACGAGCGGTAGAGAGCGCGGTCCACCGGCCGCCACTTGTAGCTGAGGTCAATCCCTCCGAGGCACGCCCGCCGGCCTCCGGGGTCGCCACTGCCAGGCCCGGTGGCGCCGCTCAGGCCGATTTCGAGGGTGGACGACCTAGTCAGGTCAAACACGTTCTTCAGGTGCGCCACGTGGGTTCGGTCGCTCCACCGCTCCCCTGCGAAGATGATGTCGCTGTCGCTCCGCAGGAGCTGGTACGTGAGTTCGGTGTAAGGTTGATCCCAGGGTGCGAGCCAACTGAGCTCGATGCCCTCGCCCGCCATGCCTTCGTCGCCGAGGAAGTTCCTGACCACGAGAGGGTGGTCGGGCCACGACAGGGCGTGGATGTGCTGCCTGTTGGCCCAGCCCACGGCGGCTTTCATCTTCCCCGCTCGCGCGGTCAGGCCGCCGGGGAGGCCGGTGAACGTCAGATAGGCCTCCTCCGCACCGACCGAGTAGCCGTGGCAGAGGTCCCACCGCCTTCGGAGCAGGCCGCGGGGCGGCTCTCCCTCCTCCTCTTCTTCTTCCCGCGCGATCCCGAGGAACATGTCGAAGCGGACGTAGGGGCTCAGGCGCGCCCCCAGGCTCAGCTCCAATTCGCGGAAGGACAACTGGTGCCAAGACGAGCCATCTCTCCGCCGGGTGTAGTCGCACATGAAATCGAAGATCGCGCCGACCTGGAGGTCGTCGCTCTGAATGGCCTCGAACCCGCGCCCAAGCAGGGACAAGCCGGGCGGGGCCTGAGCCGCAGGAGCGGGCGGAGGCTCAGCGGCAGCAGCCGCGGCACACCAGCCCGCAAATAGCAGGATACGCAGCATTTCTCGCATGAGAATGCACTCCCGTCGAGGGTTGAATGACGGCGCAAAGCGCGGCCCGCGCAACGACACAGCGCGACGAGCGGGGACGCGGACGCGCAGCCTTCACTCAACAGGCTGTGTGGACGGGAGGAGCGCGGGGGCAGGCATGCCCCGCAGGCAGGAAGCGTGGCGCGGCTTCAGACGGGACTATGCTAGCGTTGCCCGAACGGAGGAACGCGCCGACCGGCGACGCGACCTCCGGAGCCGAAGCCGCGAAATGGGCGAGGAAGACGCAGATCGGGCAATCTGACCCGAGGCTGCCCGAAGCGTGAGCATGGAAGTCACCGACGTAGACCGTTGCCGAGGCGAGCTCTCGTATCAGGTGGCACTCAGCACCGGTGAGGTCATGGACGTGCTGGTGGATAGCCGGGATGAGGAGGGACACATGGCCGACTGCCAAGAGCGCCGCAGCCCACATCGCCCGCTGCAACCCACGACGCGAACCCCTCATCCCGCCTCCTGCGCGCCACCCGCGGCGACCTCGAGCCTTGCTCTACATCCGATAGAGTATAGCACTCGCGCGCGAGGAGTCAAGACCGGCCCGCGTCGCGCAGCGACAGGTTTGACTTGCGGAAGCCAGGAGAGTAAGATCCCGAGCCGAGGTACAGGACTATGTCTGTTAGCAAACCTCGGCCTCGTCGGAGCCCCGGCGACTGCCCCTGCACGGGTCGCACGCTGGACAGGCTGCTCCACGTGGCCGTTCTCACGGTGCTCGCTCGGGAAGACCTTCACGGCTATCGAGTCGCTGAGGAGGTCGCCAAGCTGCCTCCGCAACAGGGAGAGAAACCCGATGTCTCGGGGGTGTACCGCTGCCTGAAGTCCATGGAGCGAGGCGGCTTCGTCGTCCCCTCCTGGGGCGCGTCGAGCCGAGGTCCGGCCAGGCGCCTCTACAAGCTCACTGCCTCCGGGCTGGCGTGCCTGACGCGCTGGCTTGAGAGCCTCAAGCGCTATCGGCAAGCGATCGGCGACCTGCTGGCGGCGGCCCGAGGAGCGGCGAGGCGGGCCGCAAGGAAGCGCCGCGCTCCTGGCCGGAAGTGACAAATCAGGGCAGCGGCCCACCGCGCTCTTGCCACAGGAGGTTGAGGACATTCTCAAGTCGGCCAACCTGGAAGCCCGAACGGGCATTGTCAGGGCTTCTTCTCACAGATGGGACAGGACCACTCCCCGCGGCGATGCAGGATGTCCTGCGCACGCTTCTCGGTGAGGACCTGGACGAATGTGGCGGCAGCCGGGTGGCCTGGCTTGAGCACAACCGCCACCACTGGGAATGGCTCGCAAAGCTCCTTCGGAAGGGGCTTCGCAAGGCCGATCCCGCGCTGCGTCGCCAGCTCGCCAGCGTGCAGGTCCTCATCGTAGACGCACTGCTCATAGAGGACCGCTGCCTGGACGTCGCCGAGAACCAGGCAACGGAGAGGCGACGTCCTCGCTTTGGGCTCGACTGCCTCCAGGATACCGAGCTTTCGGAGGGCGGCCCGGGCGAGCCGGCCCGACTCCAGCGTCGGCTGGCCGATGCCTACGGCCGCTACCTCTTTTTCCGCCAGGTCTCGGAGTTCCTTGACGCTCTCTCGTGCGTCCGTCGAGACGGCGAGCACAAGCCTCTGGCTCAGGATCTCGCGGGCCGAGCCGCGGACAACCAGCCCGAGGGAGTCGAGGACCTCAACCTCTGCCGGTCCCATCGCGATATAGACATCAGGACGCCCTCCCTCTCCGCACTTGCTTATGAGCTTGCCGGGGGTTCCCGTGGTGAACCGCACGGGCGTCGTCGGCCTCTGCTCCTGAAAGACCTCGACAATCCGCCGAAGGCGTTTCTCCATGCACCACGGCGCGAACACCCTGAGCGTGCCGGCCGCGGGCTCGCCCGCTGGGGCCCTATGCGGGGCACACCCGAACACCAATGCGCCGAGGAACGCGACTCCAAGGGCGCCACGTCGGAGCTCTCGCGTCGTCACGATTCCCCCAAGAAAGCCAGGCATCCTGCCCATGCCCGTTGAGCCGACCACCCAGAACCGGACTTGGCGCGCGGCCCGGCCGGAGAAAAAGCGTAGCGTACGGTATAGGAGTATGTCAAGCACCCAAACCACTTCTTGTCACGTCCTGAAGTCCGGGGCGAATACCAGTGTGGGGCCGAGGAGCAGCGGCCCGCTTGCGTCGCCAGGAGCGATGCCAGAGCAGGAGCCAGGAAATGGCACGACGACGGGCCTGGGCGGCAACGGCGTGGCTGTCACTCCTTGGGGGATGGGCACTTGCGGCAGACCCGGCCGCCAAGAAGGAGGAGAAACCGAAGGAGCCCCACTGGAGCGATGCGCTCAAGGACATCCCGCTCGGGCCATTCCGCCTCGACATCGGCGGCAGCGTGCGGTTCCGCTACGAGTACCAGAACGACTTCAACCAGCAGCGCTATGCGGACCCGACCCGCGGCTTCGGCAAGGACCACTTCCTGCTCCAGCGGACGCGGCTGGACTTCAATCTTCGCTTCGGCGACGAGGCCCGCTTCTACGTGGAGTTCCAGGACGCGCGGGCTCACGGATCGAACTTCACCGAGGACGATTTCAACTGGCGCCTCTGCTCGTGTCCCTACTGGAACCCGTGCGACCTGCGCCAGGCGTATCTCGAATGGCTGCACATCGGAGGCAGCCCCTTCGGCATCAAGATCGGCCGCCAGGCCATCTTCTACGCCGACAACCGCATCTGGGGGCCAGGCGAGTGGGGCAACGCGGGGCGATACACGTGGGACGCGGTGAAGCTCATCGCCGACACCCCGGTGGCCGAAATCCACGGCATCTTCGCCAACCGCGTGCGCCTCGACCCGCACGGCCTCGACGAGCACGACAGCAGCCTCGACGCCTGCGGCGTCTACGCGATGGTGAAGAGGCTGCCCTTCCGCCTCGACCTCTTCTGCATCCACAAGCGCACGAGGCCCGACCAGCTCTTCAACGCCAAGGGCGACCGGCTCGACCTCGACACCCACACGGTCGGCTTCCATGTGGACGGCAAGCTCGGCCCAGGCAAGCGATGGGACTACGGCGGGACCCTGGCCCACACCTTCGGCGACCGAAAGGTCACGACGGCGGCGGGCAAGACGGCGGCCAATGACGAGGTCCGCGCCTGGGGCGCCAACGCCCGACTCGGCTACACCTTCGACCACCCCTGGCAGCCGCGCATCGGAGTCGAGTACAGCTATGGCTCGGGCGACGGCAATCCCAGCGACGGCCGGTATGGGACCTTCGACGGCGCCTTCGGCGCCATCGACGCGTACTACGGCCGGATGAACTTCTTCTCCTGGATGAACCTCCACGACTGCCAGCTCAGCCTGAGCTGCAAGCCGGTCAAAAAGGCCAAGCTCTCCCTCGACTACCACGTCTTTCGCCTCGACAAGGCGAAGGACGCCTGGTACTGGTGCAGCGGGCGCCCCGCGCGGCAAGATGCCACGGGCAAGGCCGGCCGCAACGTCGGCCAGGAGCTCGACCTCCTCCTCAACTACAAGCACAGCAAGCACTGGGGATTCATGGCCGGCTACGCGCACTTCTTCCCGGGCAGCTTCATCAAGCGCACGGGCCCGAGCCCGGATGCCGACTGGGTCTTCCTCCAGACGCAATACTCCTTCTGAGGAGCTTACCCGTGAGCCATCGGAGAAGCCGCGTCCAATCGCTCCTGGCCAGCCTGGCCGCCGTCCTGCTGGTGGGCGGCTGTGGCGAGCAGGAGAAGACGATGCTCTTCCACGCAGGCGTTGGCCAGCGCTCCTCGCTCGACGAGATCAAGGACCTGTTCTGCCAGCGCCACCCCGACGTGAAGGTGAACTTCTCCTACAAGGGCTCGGGCTACTTCATCGCCGACATCACCCGCTCGCAGGAGGGCGACCTCTACATGCCCGGCGAGGAGTTCTATCTCCTTCAGGCCGTCGAGCGCGGCTTCATCACCACCTACCAGCCCGCCCGCGACATCGCGGCCTACTTCGTCACGGTCATCATCACCCCGCGCGGCAACCCCAAGGGCATCCAGAAGGTCGAGGATCTCGCCAAGCCCGGCGTGCGAGTCGGCCTGGGCAATCCGAAATCCTGCGCCATCGGCCTCTGGCACGAGAAGACCTTCAAGAAGGCGGGCATCTGGGACGCCGTGCAGCAGAACGCGGCGTTCAGCGCCAAGTGCATCCCCGAGCTGGGCAACGCGGCGCAACACAACCTCATTGATGCCACCATCGTATGGGCGACCACGGCGGTGCTCTACCTGCGCGACGTCGAGATCATCCCCCTTGAGCCGAAATACCGCGGCGTCGTCCGCCTCCCGGTCGCCGTCCTGAAGTTCGCCAGACACCCCAAGGAGGCACAGTTGCTCAAGGACTTGATCCTGTCCGACGAAGGGAAGGAGATCTTCTTGAGCCACGCCTACGCAATTGGTAAGATCCCACGCGACGATAGCGGCTTCGCAGCCGACGAAGGACAGGCCACGGAACAACTGATGACCTGGCTGGTGAACGCGGCCAGGGCACTCAAGGACGAGTCGTTTGCGGCCGACGCCGCAAGCGTCGGGGCGCTCATCAAGGAGGTCACTCGGCAGCGCAAGACCACGCGGGCCGGCAGTTAAGGAGAAACAGGAATGAGGCGGCGATTCTGTCTGGTGGCGATGGCGCTCCTGGCCGCAGGGTGCGCTCGGTGGCAGGCGGCCGGGGAGAGGCCCGTGCTGCGTGCATACGTTGTGCATCACGGCGAGCCGACGTGGGACCAGCTTTTCGCCGACTTCGAGCGGGAGACCGGCATCCACGTCAAGCGCTCGTACGCGTGCCGGGGCACCAATCTGGTGGACCTGGCCGCGAAGGGTGGGGACGGCGACCTCTTCATCACCGACTCGGCGGCGAACGTGGCGGAGCTTGCCGACAAGGGGCTGAGCGCGGGCGCGCCCGTCAGACTCGGCGAGATCACCCCCATCCTCCAGGTGATGAAGGGCAACCCGAAGAACATCGCCTCGCTGGCCGACCTGGCGCGGCCCGGCGTGCGAATCGTGCTCTGCTTTCCGAGGGGCTGCCTCGGCCGCGTGAGCGACAAGATCCTCGCCAACGGCGGCCTGACGGAGAAGGCGGCTCCCAACATCGTGAAGCGCGTCCCCGGCGAGGAGGCGGTGGCCAAGGCCGTGGACGGGGTGAATGCCGACGTGGCGATCATGTGGAGCTGGGTGCTGCCGATCGTCGGGCAGGAACGCTACGACGCGGTCGCGATCCCGCCCGAAGTGAACGTGGTTGACCCGATGGTCGCCGTGCTGCTGAAAACGGGGAAGAACAGGGCGGGGGCCGAGAAACTCGTCGCGTTCCTCCAGACCGATAAGGCGCATACGATCCTCGCGGACGCCAAACTCGCAGGGCGGAAATGACGGATGGGAGTCCACAAACTGTGCGGCGGCGTCGGTTCCGCGGCGCCATGTGGCCGGCCGCGTGCATCGCCGCTGTAGTGGCCATTCTCGCCGCCTACCTGGTGCTGATCGCCAGCAACGCGATCTACCTGGGCTGGGGCGACGGGCTTTACTTCCTGAAGCAGCCCAGGATGTGGCAGCGGCTGTGGCTCACCGTGTGGACGTCGGCGCTGGCGACCTGCTTCTCGATGGTGATCGGCATCCCCGCGGGCTACGCGCTCTCGCGGCTGCGGTTGCCCGCGCCGCGCCTGATGAGCACGCTGATTGACCTGCCGGTGATGGTGCCGCCGGCGGCGGTGGGGGCATTCCTCTTCGGCTTCGTCCGCACGCAACCCGTCAGGGGCCTTCTGAACCTCCTGGGCCTTCGCCTCGGCCACAACGCCGCGGGCGTCGTCTTCGTGCAATTTGTCGTCACCGTGGCGTTCTGCGCGCGGCTGATGAAGGCGGCGTTCGACACGGTGAACCCCCGCTTCGAGCAGGTGTCCCGTTCCCTGGGGGCCTCGTTGCCGCGCACCTTCCTGCGGGTCACGCTCCCGCTGGCGAAGCGGGGCATTCTGGCCAGCCTCATCGTGGTCTGGGCGCGCGCCGCGGCCGAGTGGGAGGCCCTGATGCTCTTCGTGGGCGGCACGACGGGGCAGACCGATGTGTTGCCCTTCGCCATCTACCTCGACTGGAACGGCGGGATGATGGGCTGGTGCGTCTCGATGAGCCTGATTTGCATCCTCATGGCCGTTGTGGCGATGGGAGCCATGCGGCTGATCGGAGGGAGGAGCTATGTCTGGTAGGCCCAGCGCTCGCCTTCAGGCGCGGCTCTTCGTGGCGGGCGCCTACGCGGCCTGCGTGCTGCTCGTGCTCGGCTCGTGCTGGCTCTTCCTGAGCAACGCAGGCCAACTCGTGCCCGGGCGGCCAGTTCCCTCGGAGGCGATGGAGCAATGGCGCACCGACACGCGGCCGAAGGCATTCGCGGGCGCGTTCTGGCGCGATGCCTCCTTCTGGCGGTCGGTGAACCTGTCGATCGCCACCTCGACCATCACGGCCCTGGTCGCCGCGCTCGTCGGCATTCCCGCCGCCTACGCGCTCTCGCGCTACCGGATTCCTGGGCGGAAGCTCATTGACGTGTTGTTCTCCTCGATCATCGTCCTGCCCGCCTCGGCGGTGGGCCTGGCCCTGATCGTGATGTTTCAGCACGGGCCGCTCTATCGGCTCCAGCAGGCCCTCGGCTTCAAGGTGCCACACACGATCTTCCCCGGCATCGTGGTGGCCCAGCTCGTGCTGGCCCTGGCGATGGGCTTGAGCGCGTGGCGGGCCGCGTTCGACGCGGTGCCCCGCCGCTTCGAGCACGTGGCGCGCTCGCTCGGCAGCTCGCGCTGGCGGGCCTTCTGGACTGTGACCCTGCCCGCCGCGAAGACGGGGCTGATCGCGGGGTTCATCCTGGCCTGGGTGCGGGCGATGGCGGAGTTTGGCTCCGTGCTCATCTTCTGCGGCACCTTCCGCGAGCTGCCGCTTTCGCGCTTCCCGCCCCTCAACCAAGCGCTTCAGATGCACCAGGCCGACTTCCTCTCCGTGGCCATGTGGGTGGAGATCGAGTTCGGCAACGTCGAGTACGGCTTCGGCATCGCCTTCGCGCTGGTGCTCATCAGCGCCGCGTCCGTCTACGCCATCCACTGCATCGGCGGGAAAGGCTATGTCTGGTGATCCAGATCGAGAACCTCAGCATTGACCTCGGCGAGCTCCGCCTCCGCGACATCAGCCTGTCCATCCGCGACGGCGAGTACATGGTCCTCCTTGGCCCGACCGGTGTCGGCAAGACCGTCCTCGTCGAGTGCGTCGTTGGCATCCACCGCCCCAGGGCCGGACGCATCCTGGTGGACGGGGAGGACATCACGCGCCTGTATCCCGAGGAGCGCAACATCGGCTACGTGCCTCAGGACTACGCGCTCTTTCCCAATATGAACGTCGCGCGGAACCTGGCCTACGGGTTGAAGGCGCGCAAGCTCCCCGCACCCGAGGTCCAGGACCGGGTGGAGCGAATGATGGGGCTGCTGGGCATCGCCCACCTGCGGCATCGCCTGCCCCTGAACCTCAGCGGCGGCGAGAAGCAACGGGTCGCCCTCGGCCGTGCCCTCGTCACCGAGCCGCGCGTTCTGCTCCTCGACGAGCCGCTGAGCGCGCTGGACGAGAATCTGCGATGCGAGTTGGCAGCGGAGCTACGCCGAATCCAGAGGGCTGTCGGGGGGACGTTCCTCCACGTCTGCCACGACTTCGACGAAGCGACCGACGTCGCGGACCGCATCGCCATCATGAACGAGGGCCGCCTGGCCCAGGTTGGCGCGATGGAGGACGTGCTGCAACGCCCAGCCAGCCTCTTCGTCGCTCGGTTCACGCGCACGCGGAACCTCCTGGACGCGACTGCGGAACGGACCGGCTCGGGCTCGAGGCTACGAATCGGCGAAGCCCTCGTCCTGGCCAGCGATGCCGACTCGCTCGACGGCCCCGTCACCATCGGCATCCGTCCCGAGGACATTGAGATCGTCCCCGAAGCAGAAGCCCCTGCGGGCGGGCACTGCGTGAAGGGCACCGTGGTGGACATCCGCCCCAGGCCCACATATACTGAGGTCGAGGTTGACGTGGGGGTCGCGCTCGTGGCTCACGACCGGCGGAACGGCAAGGTCACCGAATCGCTCATCGGGAAGACAGTTCTCGTCCACATCCCCCCTCGGGCAGTCAAGGTATTTCCCCGCGAGACCCAATGAGCACCCCCACCGGGGATACTGCAGCACGGACGGCACGACCTGGCGTCGTGTGGGTTCCGCGGAACTGGCGTCGGCTGAGAACGAACAGCACGTGGGTATCTACGCCGCTTCACATGACCCGAACAAGCCATGCAAGGCAGATTTCAGCGGTTTCGAGGTGAAGCAGCCTGACGGCCGAACCGCCACGACAACAGAACCGGCCGGACCGGATCCGGACCTCCCTCGAAAGAAGCCTGTCGTCCGGATCGGCACGACAGCAAGGCCGGCCGGGCTCGGACCAAACCTTGCCATAGGTGCGGCTGTGACCCCCAGTTCAGTCTACTTGTTCGAGCCAGACTTTAGAGGAGGAAGAGCGGTAGATGGAAACGAGCGTACGGACTGGGCATCAAGAACGGAAGGCGCTGATGCCTGGCTGGAGATCGACTTCGGGCAAGCCGCCCGGATAACCCACATAGGCTATAAGACGAGACCTTGTAAGGGAGACATGGTCAGCAGTTTCACGCTCACCTTGAGCGACGGCAGTGTCCAGACGTGTTTGGTCAACAAGGAATCCCCGGGGTCTTTCCAGTACTTCGACATCGAGGATGTCACCACAAGCTTCATACGCTGGGATGCGCTGGAGGCAGAAAAGAACAATACCGGCGCCTATGAAATCGCGGCATATGGGGTCCTGGCGGGGTCGTCCCACTCCCCGTCGAAGTGAGATAGGCGGCTGGGCCGCCGCGCTCTGAAATGGGCGCAGGCGACGAGGTACCGGCTGGCGGCGGCCATGGCATCCATGTACAATGTCGCCCTAGCGGGGCGCACGTGCCCGGAGAGGAACGGCGATGCCTTCGCCGAGGCGATGCTTGGGATGATGAGAGAAGAGAACCACAAGTGAACACGAATCGGCACGAGTGGAGTAGCGAGGGAGGCCGAATGACGATGAACAGCAGACGATCAATGACCGCCGCGCTGCTGGCGCTCACGGCAGCCATCTTGACCTGCGGCATCGCCGTAGCGGGCGAGGGCTCCTTCTACAAGGGTCCCGCGCTCTTCTCTACCCGGCCGGATGAAGAGAGATCGGTTTCCTCCATCGATCGCTTCGGGCCCGTGGGCATGGGGATTGAACTGCACCAGCCCGCCTTCGTGATGAAGGTCAAGAACATCGAGGAGGGCTCGCCTGCCGAGGCGGCGGGCAAGCTGAAAGCCGGCCAGATCGTCGAGACGATCAACGGTGAGAAGCTGGCCGACATCGATCCGCGCATCCAGTTGGGCCAGATCGTGGCTGCGGCCGAGGCGACCGATGGCATCGTCACGTTCATGGTCAAGGACAAGCCGGACGGGAAGGCCGAGGAAGTCGTCGTCAAGATTCCCGTGCTCGGCGCCTACAGCAGGACCTGGCCGCTGAACTGCCCCAAGTCGGACAAGATCGTGCGCGGCTTTGCCGACTACCTGGCGAAACCCGGTTCCAATCGGGGCTTCGGCGGAATCGGGATGCTGTTCCTGCTCTCCACGGGCGAGGAAGAGGACCTGGAGGCCGTGCGCGGATGGGCGAAGGGATTGGACGACAAGGCTGCGCCCACCTATGCCTGGCATCTCGGCTATGGCGGCATTCCACTGACCGAGTACTACCTTCGCACAGGGGACCCATCGGTTCTCCCAACCATTAGGAGGTGGGCGGATTCTGCGAAGAAGTCGCAGTACCTCGGCGGTTGGGCGGGAAGAGGCGGTGTCCCGCCCGTAACCTACGGCGGTGGCGGTGGACACCTCAACGCGGGCGGCACTGCGATGGTCACCTTCCTGATGCTCGCCAAAGAATGCGGCGTAGATGTTGATAAGCATACGCTCCACAGTGCGCTCACGCACTTCTACCGCTTCGCGGGACGTGGGAACAACCCGTACGGCGACAACAGGCCGGAAGTCGGCTTTGTGGACAACGGCAAGAACGGCAACCTGGCGTTCGCCATGGCGGCGGCGGCTTCACTGACGCCGAACGGCGACGAGTCGGTCTACGCTGCGGCTCGCGACGCCTGTGCAATGACGAGCTTTTACACGACGACCTTCATGCTGCACGGACACACCGGCGGCGGGATCGGTGAGATCTGGCGCAGCGCGGCGATGGGATTGCTCTACGACAAGGCGCCGGCGAAGTACCGCGAGTTCATGGACAACCGGATGTGGCATTATGACCTGTCCCGCCGCTGGGACGGCTCCTTCGGCATCCTTGGCGGAGCGCGCTATGACAACACGGAATGGGGCGCCGGCTACGCCCTGACCTACACCATTCCGCGGAAGACCTTGCGCATCACTGGCGCGCCGAAGACCAGGTTCGTGCACGAATACCAATTGCCGGAAAGGCCCTGGGGAACCAAGGCGGATGACATGTTCCTCTCGCTTGAGGCGCCGGTTGACAGAGACGGGAGACGCCAGGATCTTTCGAAGGAGACCCTGGCGAGCGATTCGAGTCGGCCGCTGCTGATTCGACTCCACGAGTCGGGCGAAGTCAGTGACGCGACGGTGCGGAAGTACGTTCATCATCAGGATCACGCTATTCGTGTAACCGCGGCGCGTAAAGCGATGGGCATCAACAGCAACTACCTCGGCTGGAGGTCCGCGGGGGGCGAGAGAAGATCGGCTCTTGTTCTCGAACTGATCAAATCGAGGGACCCGCGTGTCCGCCGAGCGGCCATTGAAGCGATGACCATCGGGCTGCCGAGCGATGAGCCGGAGAAATGCCTGACGCCGGAAGTCTGTGACCTGCTGATTGCAATGCTAAGAGACCCGGAGGAATCGTGGTGGGTCAAGGACGCCGCTCTGAACCTGGTCGGGCGCGCCCCGGCGGACGGGATCGTCCCGTACGTCGATCTCTTGATCGCGTACCTGAAGCACGAGGAATGGTGGCTCCAGCACGCCGCACTCATTGCGCTAACGCCTGTGGTGGCGGATGGACGTTGCTATCAGAAAGTCCTGCCCGCGATCGGCGAGCTGCTCAAGACGTGCCAGCGATACAACACGACCGCCGGTCCGATGCGTGGCATCAGCGCCAAGATCAACGAGGGAAGCCCCGAAGTGCAGAAGCTCGCCTCGGAAGCGTTGAAAGATGCCTACGCGGGGTATTCCGGTGTGAAGCAGGCGCCCGGTGGTCAGGACATCACCAGAGTGTTTGACTCTCAGATGAGATTCCTTGCCCAGTCATTGGCTGATGTGCCAGGCGGATACGATCTGCTTCATGTAATCGCCAAGCAGCACTTCCCCAATGATCCGTTGCCCTACGCCGAGATATTCCTGGCCGCAGACCCGGAGAAGTTCGGTCCGGAGCTGAGGCGTGCGATTGAGCCAATCATCCGGGAAAAGCTGATCTACGAGTACATCGGCAAGAACCGGATGAAGCTGCTGGCCGAGGCCGATCGCACCAAGCAGAGCGCGTATACGACCAGCGTGTTCGATGGCCTGACGGACCTCTACCGAAAGGTCGACGTCCACGACTACGACTGGCATACCCTCGGTCCCGACCTGAGAAACGCCGAGTGGGGCTACTTCACGTTCGGCCCCAAGGAAAAGCAGGCGTATGACATTTCCCCCTGGCGGTACCGCAAGGTAACCTACCCGAAGGGGATGGAGAGCTGGTTCATGCCGGACTTCGACCCCGGGAAGGCCGGATGGAAGAAGGGACAAGCTCCCTTCGGCCAGTATAAGGGCAAGCTCGTCACCGATGCCGGGCGGTGTTCCAATCCCGACTGCCGCTGCAAGGACCCGATGCGCACGCTCTGGGACAAGGAAGTGTTGTTGTTCCGGGGAACGTTCAAGGTTCCTCCGCTCAAGCCGGGGCATCTCTACCGTGTTCGTGTCGGCTCCGGCCAGCACGTCGGCAGTGGTGACGGCTACAAGATCTACATCAACGGCAAGGCACTGGTGGAGACCAAGGAGGGGAACGGAAGACGGATGGGCGCAAAACCACGCGGCGGCTTCATCACCAAGGAGTTCGCCGACGAGCTCAATAGGGGCGAAGCGACGATCGCAGCGACAAGCTTCCTGAGATACGGCAACCGGGCCATCGTCCAGATGCCGCCGGTTCCACAGGGGATCTTCAGCCTTTGGCTTGAGGAGATGAAGCTCCCGCTGCTCGACGCCGAGGCGATGCGCAGATCGGCGACCCTGGTCCCCATGTTGTCTTCGGAGTGGCAGGCGAAGCAGGATCCCGATAACAGGGAATTGCAGAGCGACGACGACCTGTTCCTCTATGACGGGAAGTCTGTCGCCAACCCCAAGGTCCTCGGCACCTGGAAGATCATCGATCAGGTCAAGACGGTCGGCGAGTTCAATCCCGCAAAGAAGATGAACGCTGGCCGCGCGCACATCAGGGAGGTCACCTTCAAGCACAAGGGCGAGACCGGCGAGCTGCTGTGGATCTGGTCCGGCGACACGCTGATGGATCTCGAGCGGAACCAGGCGCTGAAGATGACCGTCAAGACCTTCGACGGCAGCGACTACCTGTTCATCGAGGCAGGCGGGTTCAGCGAGAAGAACCCGGAGGGATGGAAACCGCCTTTGTACGTTCTCAAACGAGCGGCCAATCCAAACAACTAGGCAACGAGAGGACAACACCATGACCGTGAGAAAGACAACCTGTATCGGGTGGCTGCTGGCAGCTATGGCAATGGGCCTCTCACACGCGTCGGCGGCCCAGAAGGCGGAGCCAAAAACTCCACTCACCGAGGCCGGAGAGAAGCTCCTCGCACGGTACTCCGATATGCTTATGGCATTGCAGGCGGAGATCGCCAAATCCGTGCCGAACCCCGACGAGAGAAAGCGGGCCGCCTTCCTGAAGGCCTATGCCGCCGAGGCGGCCGCGAAGTCGGCAATGGATGCTGCGCTGAATGCGTCGCAACGCGCGGGCGCCTCGAAGGATGCCAAGGAGAAGGAGGCGGCTTCAAAGGCCTACAAAGATGCCGAAGAAGCATTCGCCCAAGCGCAGAAAGATACGTTGGAGGCTGCAAGACCCATCCTAGCTGATGTGGAGAGCTTCCTGACGAGTGACGCGTTGGATGCGCGGCTGATCAAGTGCGCGGTCCTCGCGAACGCCACGCCGCGCGGCTTGGCGGAGTTCGCCCAGCAGGGGAAGGAAGAGGAGGCCCTGATTGAGAAACTCCTCGCCGATGACGACCTGATGAAGCAGATGCTCGTAGCGGACGGCGCGAAGGCCGGCAACTACGGCAAGGCGATGGGAATCTATTCCAGCATCCGGAAGGCGAGCAAGCGCGCCGGCGAGGGCGTCCTCCAACGCCTGGCCCTTGGCACGAGTCTGGAGCAGGCTGTGCCGGTGAAAGAGTTCGACCTGGAGACCTGTGTTGACCCGGTGAAGCGGTATCTGAACTATGAGAAGGCCTATCTCAATGGCGAGCTGGACCCTGCGTTCAAGAACATGACGACCTGGGAGTGTCGCCTGATCACCAACTGCGATGCCCCGGATGAGCAGATTCTCTGGGGACGGGAGATGCTCCGCAACTATCGTCCCGACATCATCTTCGAGCCCGACTATCGCTGGCGCTATTCGAAGATTGTCAAGACCGACGTCGCCTACAAGAGTCCCGAATGGACCGGAACGCCGCGGACCTATCAGCAGCTCATCAACGGCGGGGGCAAGTGCGGTCCGCGCGCGTGGTTCGGGCGCTTCGCGCTGCGCTGCTTCGGCATCCCGACGTGGGGTGTGCGACAGCGCGGCCACGCCGCGCTCAGCCACTGGACGCCCGATGGCTGGACGATCAACCTCGGCGCGGCCTGGCGGTGGAATTGGTGGGAAGGCCGCACGGGTTTGGACTTCGTGCTGGAGACGCAGGCGCGGAAGTACCCGAAGGACTACATGAAGGTGCTTCGGGCGCAATGGGTCGGCGACGCCCTTGGCGAGCAGAGGGCCGACGGCATGCGCCTCGGCACCGGCGGCTTGTGGAATGCGCTGGCACTCTACCAGAAGAAGGCGATTGTCGCCGAGGCGAAACCCGTTGAGGTCGCCCTGGCCGGTGAGGACCTTGCTGAATCGAATGTCTCGACGAAGGCCGAGACGATTATGAAGGCGGAGATTGCGGAAGCGGATAAGAGGATCGTCATCGGCAAGGACGGGGTTATTGCCATTCCGGCGGTCGCCTGCAGCAAGCCGCAGGACAACACGGCGAACATCCTCTTCATGAAGAGCTTCTCCGGCGGGATGCAGTTGCATCACAGACAGGACGAGGCCTTCGAGTATAGCTTCGAGGTCCCGACAGCCGGGAAATATGCGCTCACCGCGCGTGTGGTGACGGTGCATATGAACCAGCATCTCTTGCTCACGCCGAATGACGCCAGGACGCCGATCGACATTGCCGTGCCCTACACCATCGGCATGTGGGAGGAGACCAAGCCGGTGGAGATCGCGTTGGTCAAGGGGAAGAACATGCTCCACTTCACGCGCAGCGTTCCGAACTACGGCCTGACAATCAAGCACTTCACGCTGACCCCGGTGAAGTAGCAGTGGGGAGAAGACAGAGAGACAGGAGGCACAATGAGAATGAACAGCCGAATCAGAACCGTATCAACCCTCCTCGCCATGGCAATGGCGGTTCAGGGCCTCACCCTTTCCGCTGCCGCCGCGGAGGTCCCGGGGCAGCTTCCCGACCCTGACGGGAAGGCGGGTGACGCCACCAAGCCTGTCAAGGTGTACATCCTGGCGGGGCAGTCCAATATGGTGGGGATGGGCAATATCAGCGGCGCCAAGTGCCGCTATACCGGGATCTGCCTGACCGCCGATCCCGCCGCCCCCAATGGCCCCATGCAGGTTGGATGGGCCCTCTACAAGATGGGCACCCACGGTGTCTACCTGTCGGCCGACCCGAAGGCGGACAGTGGAGCGAGGGTCTGCATCTACTCGGGCGCCTACGACCCGGCCACGGACTATGACAAGGCGGAACCGGCGAAGACGGAGACGGTTGCGCTGGGGGCTGCCCGGGGGACGCTTCCGACCATTGCCGGCCCGCATACGGTGGTGGTCAGAGGCTTCCTTGACGTGCCCGAGTCCGGAAGCTACACCATCAATCCCGGCCATGGCGACAGTTCGTACAACGTGATGGTGCTGGATGGGCAGGAGGTCTACCGCAAGGACGTGGGCGGGCAGGCGGTCAAGCAGAAGGTCGCGCTCGAAGCAGTGAAGCGCTACCCCATCAAGATCGCCTACTTCAAGGGTGGATCGACAGCGCTGTGGATGAGCCAGGAGGATCTGCTCGGCAAGGGCGATCTCGAAATCGTGACGAAGCGCGAGAAGAAGTTCCCCAACCTGATCGACGACAAGGGCGAGTGGACCGTGCGCAACGACGTCTACTACCAGGATGCCCGCATCAACTTCAAGGGCAGCCCCCTCAGCCCGACCTCGAACGGAAAGACGATCGGCCCGGAACTGGGATTCGGTCACGTGATGGGATGCTACCACGACGAGCAGGTGCTGCTCATCAAGGCCGCCATGGGGAACCGCGCGCTAGGCTTCGATTTCCGACCGCCTTCGAGCGGCCGGAAGGACCCCGACAGCAAGTGGGAAGGGCTCGAGTATCGGCTCATGGTCGAAGGTGTTCGCAAGAGCCTGGACCAGATCGCCAACATCGTGCCCGGCTACAAGGGCCAGGGCTACGAGATCGCCGGATTTGTGTGGTGGCAGGGTCACAAGGACAGCTTCTCCGAGGAGCTGATTGCGGAGTACGAAAAGAACCTGGCCAATCTGATCAACGATGTTCGCGCTGAGTTCAAGGTGCCCAAGATGCCTGCCGTCGTGGCCACGGTCGGTTTCGGCGGCCGCCACATGGCTGACAAGTTCCTGAAGATCCTGGCGGCGCAGATGGCTGTCGGCGATCCGAAGAAGCATCCGGAATTCGCCGGCACCGTGGCATCTGTGGACACCCGCGATTTCTGGAGAGAGGTGGATGACTCTCCGATGGGTCAGGACTACCACTACAATCGCAATGCGGAAACCTATCTGCTGGTCGGCGACGCTCTGGGGAGGGCGATGGTCAAGCTCCTTGGCGGAAGAGTGGAAGCTCTCCCGCAAGCCGTCAGGCCGAAGCCCGTTGCACAGCAGGCGAATCCCGAGCCGGCACAGCAGGATGAAGCTGCGGCACAGGCGGCGCTGGCACCCATCGTTGTGGATGGCATGGTTCCGCAGTTCATTGCCAAGAACCGTGATGTCTTGCTGAGCGAGGCAACCGGTGAGAAGCCCAAACGGGTTTCCCCATTCCTGCGCGACACGCTGGGATTCGGATTGACCGAGTTCTATCGGCAGGTTGGCATCCATGACTATGACTGGCACGCCTTCGGCCCGGATCTCAAGAACATGGAATGGGAGTACTACAGCTTCGACCCGCCGGAGCAGTTGCCCAAGGACAACGGCCGCCCCCGGTTCCGCAAGGTGACCTATCCCGAGGGGATGAGCAACTGGTTTGCGATGGACTTTGATGCCGCCAAGGCGGGATGGAAGAAGGGGCTGCCGCCTTTCGGCCAGTTGGGTGGCAAGCTCGAGCCGCTGAGCGATTCGTGCAAGGCGCCTTTCTGCGGGTGCGGCGAGCCCCCGAGGTCGTTGTGGGAGAAGGAGGTCCTGCTGATCCGCGGCACCTTTGAAATCCCGCCGCTCAAGGAGGGCCATCGCTACCGGATCGTGGTCGGCGGCAGTGCGCATGTGAATGCCGGGGAAGGCTATGCCATCTACGTCAACGGTAAGCAGTTGATGGAGTATCCCAATGGCGTGGGCAAGCGACAGGGCGGCCAACCACGGGGCGCCTTCATTTACAGGGATTTCGTCAAGGAATTCCAGGGCGGCAAGGCGTCCATCGCGGCCACCAGCTTTCTGGGATACCACCACCCACGCCAGGGGGCTATCCCTCCCCGCGGGCACTTCACCCTCTGGCTGGAGGAGATGAAGATCCCGCCGCTCGGGCGTGCCGAGATCGTCAAGCCGGCGGCAAAGGAATGATGGGCAATTGACTCCCCGCAGCTTCGACGTGGCCCAGGTGCCCTTCGTGCCGGGTTTGCGTCCGGCGGGCCTCCAGCGTATGACCTCGGTGTGACAACGGCTGCGGAATCCCGCGAATCTCGGCTACCGAACCGTGTCTCACGATGTCCTCCCGCGGTGGGGGTCGATGTGTTGGGGGAAGTCGCCAAGACCCCGTGTCACGCCCCCTGTACCACGCTAGGCGGCGCCGCAAGGCAAGGTTCTATCGATACTTGCGTCGGATTCCTGGGTGGGTGTTTTTTCCGAATTCCGACCGCACGGGTGCCCATGTCGCGAAGTGTTCTTCCTCGACGGTAGTGTCGAGGGCGGGCGGCGGGGTATCTATAGGGCAGGCGCCGCGCGGTTCGCCCGCCACCTGCCGCGCTTTTCAACCGACGTTCACAACGGGACGTCTTCGCCGAGATCAACGAGTTCTTCGCGCCGTTATATGGGTTGGACGAACTCGACCTGGAAGTCATTCGCGACATGCTCGATGTGTGCTTGCCGTACTCAAATTCCCGCGAGCGCGCGTGCCAATGGCCGACGCCTGAGGGTCAGAGAGCCTTCAGGAGCAGGGTCGAGCCGGCGGGATCATCCGCGCCCATCCGCGTCATCCGCGGTTGTCGTGTTCTTCTCTGCGTGCCCTGCCCCGCGTCGCGGCATCGGGGGCGGCGGGAGCGTTGGCAGAACGAGCGAGGCCAGGAGGCGGGGGCCTCCTGGCCTCGGGTGAGATACTGGGGAGAGAAGCGGCTCAGACCTCCTCAGGGACGACGAAGGGGGCACGGTAGGCGCGGGTGAGGAGCTTGTTGGCCTCGGCGGCGCCCTCGCCGGTGAATTTCTCTTCCTTCTGGTCGAAGGTGAGGACGGGGCCGACGCAGTACTGGAGCGAGTCGTCAATCTTGATGTCGCGGTACTTCATCCGCCATTCCATCTTCTCGAGGGCGGCGGCCGCGGCGGCGTTGCCGGCGAAGACCTTGCGGCTCTCGGCGAAGGGCACCACCTTGCCCAGGCGGTAAGCGATGTTGCCCAGGTGGCACAGGATGCACGAGCGGTGGCCCTGAAGGACGTCGGCCACCAGGTCCTCGTGCTTGCGGCTGCGCACGGCCCTGATGAAGTTGTCGAAGCTGCCGCCGCCGGCGCCCATGTTGACCTCGACGGCGGGCAACGGCTCGCGCTTGCCGCCCTTGGGCGTGAAGCCGCCCGGCGTGATCTCGCCCTGCTCCGTCTGGAAGGCGTTGGAGACGATGGCGGTCCTGGGGATGTTCTTCTTCTCGTCGCCGTTGCCCGTGAGGTTGCAGGCCTCGTAGATGAGCTGGTAGTCGCCGTAGTCGAACACGGTGAGGTGGGCGTTGGGGGTCTCGCACGGGTCGTTCCAGCCGAAGCGGCCGCCCAGCGTGAGGATCTTGATCGGCTTCGTCAGCGCGTCCTCGGGCAGCCCCCAGCGGGCGAGGTCCATCTGGTGCACCCCCTGGTTGCCGATCTCGCCGTTCCCGAAGTCCCAGAACCAGTGCCAGTTGTAGTGGACGAAGGTGCGGGAGAACGGCCGCTCGGGGGCGGGGCCGAGCCAGAGATTGAAGTCGAGGTTGGCGGGCGGCGGCTCGGGGTCAACCTTCCTGACGGCGCCGCGGGGCTTGGAGGCCCAGCCGTAGGAGACGAGAAGCTTGCCCAGCTTGCCCGAGCGGGCGAGGGCGGTGGCCTTGGCCCAGCCGCCGTCGCCGCGGCTCTGGGAGCCGTGCTGGACCATCCGCTTGTACTTGCGGGCCGCCTCGACCAGCTTGCGGCCCTCGAAGACGTTGTGGCTCAGCGGCTTCTCGACGTAGACGTCCTTCCCCGCCTGGACCGCCCAGATGCTTATCAGCGAATGCCAGTGGTTGGGCGTGGCGACCGAGATGGCATCGAGGTCCTTGTCCTCGAGCGCCTTGCGCACGTCCTGCACGCACTTGGGGAGCTTGGCGGGGTCAATGAGCTTCCGGACCTCTTCGAGCTGCTTGGCCCGCTCGGCCTCCAGCTTCTTCTTCTCGTCGCCCTTCGCGTCCTTGGGGACGTTGACTTCCTTCATCCCCTTCTCTTTCATGACCTCTTTGATGAGCGGGGACTCGAAGGAGCGCATGTGGGACCCGAAGGTGTTGGTATCCACGTCAATCAGGTAGGTGACGGCCGTGTCCTTCCCGCCGCGGAACGCGCCGATGTGGCTGCCGCCGCGGCCGTGGATGCCGGCGACGCCGATGTTGATCCGCTCGTTCGCTCCCAGCACGGGCCGCGCGCTGGTGCCGATGATGAGGCCCGTGCCCGCGAAGGCGAGCGTGCCCTTGACAAAGTCCCTGCGCGTCAGCTTGGCCATGGCGTCTCCTTTCAGAACGGGTTCTCAGACCTTTTCGGGCACGTCGAATGGCTTGCGCGGCGGCCGCGTGAGCATCTTGTCGGCCTCGGGGTCGTTGAGGAACTGCTCCTTCTCGGGGTCGAACTGGAGCTTTCGGCCGATCCGCCCCTTGCACTTCGAGAGGTCGAGCTTGCGGCTCTCGACCAGGTGCTTCTTGAGCCGCTCCCAGGCCTTGTTCACGTAGTCGCTCTCGAACTGGTTGTCGAACTGGGCGAAGGTGGCCTCCTTGCCGAGGCGGTAGGAGATGTTGCCGAGGTGGCAGATGGAGGCGGAGTAGTGGCCCTCGAGGAAGGGGGCGTTGATCTCCTCCTTCTTGCGGCTGCGCACGCAGTTGATGAAGTTGCCGAACGGGCCGCCGGGCTGCACCTGGTACTCCACGTCGGGCAGCGGAGCGGTCTTGCCGCCGCCGTCCTTCGGGTGGAACTTCCCGCCCTCCTCCACCGTGCCGGCCTCGTAGACGAAGTCGTTGCTCACCCGCCGCACGTCGGGGCTGCTCTTGCCGTCCACCAGGCCGCAGACCTCGAAGACGAGCAGCGTGTCGCCGTAGTCGTACACGGTGAGCTGGGTGTTGGGCGTCTCGCCCTGGTCGTCGTAGCCGATGCGGCCGCCGATGCTGAAGACGGCCTTCGGGTGCGTGGCGCCGGGGATGGCCCAGCGCGCCACGTCGGTCTGGTGGACGCCCTGGTTGCCGATCTCGCCGTTGCCGAAGTCCCAGAACCAGTGCCAGTTGTAGTGCACGAGGTTCTTGTGGTAGGGCTGCATGGGGGCGGGGCCGACCCACAGATTCCAGTCGAGGTTGGCGGGCGGGTCCTCGGGCTTCTGGACGCCGATGCTGCCGCGCGGCTTGCTGGCGAAGCCGTGGCTGACGAGGAGCTTGCCGAGCTTGCCCGACTTCGTGAGCGCGATCATCTTCGCCCAATGGCCCTCGCTGCGGCGCTGCGTGCCCGTCTGCACGATCTGCTTCGACTTCGCGATCAGGTCGCTGCACATGCGCCCCTCGAACACGTTGTGCGTGCACGGCTTCTCGACGTACACGTCCTTCTCGGCCTGCACGGCCCAGATCGTCATCAGCGTGTGCCAGTGGTTCGTCGTGGCGATCGAGATGGCGTCGAGGTTCTTGTCGTCGAGGGCCTTGCGGATGTCCTGCGTCCACTTCGGCTCGCGGCCCTCGATGGCCTTCCTGAACCCTGCCGCCTTCGCGGCGTGCTCGGCGGCGGCCTTTGCCTTCTCTTCCTTCGACGCGTTTTTCGGCAGCTTCGGCTCCTTGTAGCCCGCCGCCTTCATCGCCCCGTCAAGCAGCCCGTTCTCCACCCGCTTCACAGCATTCTGCGCGCGGGTCGAGTCCACGTCAATGCACCAGGTCACGTCCACGTCCTTCATCCCCAGGTAGGCGCCCAGGTGGCCGCCGCCCCGGCCGCCGCAGCCGGCCATGCCGAGGTGGATCCGCTCGTTGGCCCCGAGCACGGGGCGCCGCCCCACGCCGATCGCGAATGCAGCGCCCGCGAAGCCCAGCGACCCCTTGAGGAACGCGCGACGCGAGACCGTGGGCATGACCGCTCCTTTCCTGTTCCGGTTGGGAGAGTGCGCAACTCCCTGTATAGCCAATCGGCCTCGATATTGCAAGCCCGTCACGTCCGCTTCGGCGTGCCAGTTGAAATCCGGGCCGCCGTGGGGTAGACTCCCTGCACCATTGGCTCCGCGCCCGGAACCGTGTTCGAGGAGACGTCGGCGGTGAAACCCACGAGGATCGTGTTCGGCTCGCTGATCGCACTCCTGCTCGGGCCGGCGGCCCATGCGGGCGAGGCGCCCGGGCCGGGCGAGTGGACGCGTTTCCGCGGCCCCGACGGCACGGGCATCAGCCCGGCCACCGGCATTCCCGTCAAGTGGACCGACACAGACTACAAGTGGAAGGTCACCCTGCCCGGCACCGGGCACTCGTCTCCGGTGCTCTGGGGCGACAAGCTGTTCCTCACGTGCGGCGACAAGGAGACGGCTCAGCGCATCGCCCTCTGCCTCCGCGCCGCCGACGGCTCGACCCTGTGGGAGAAGCGCTGCGACTCGACCGTCCACGTCGTCAACCAGGCCAACAGCTTCGCCAGCTCGACGCCCGCGGTGGACCAGGATCACGTCTACGTCTATTGGACCACGAAGGAGGAGATCACCCTTCTCGCCCTCGACCACGCGGGGAAGGAGGTGTGGCGCCGCAACTTCGGCGAGTTCATCAGCGAGCACGGCAGCGGCGTGTCGCCCATCATCGTCGGCGACCTCGTGGTCCTGGCCAACGACCAGGAGGGCAACTGCTCGCTCATCGCGGTGGACCGCAAGACGGGCACCGACCGCTGGGTCGTGCCCCGCACGACGACGAAGGCCGCCTACGGCACCCCCTGCCTCTACCGCCCCGAGGGCGGGCCGCCCGAGCTGATCTTCATGTGCCAGAGCCACGGCGTCACCAGCCTGGACCCCGCGACGGGGCAAGTGAACTGGGAGCTGAAGGATGCGTTCCCCCTGCGGGTGGTCGTGTCGCCCGTGGTGGCGGAGGGCCTGGTGGTCGGCAGTTGCGGCGTCGGCGGCGTCGCCCGGCGCTTCGTCGCCGTCCAGCCCGGCTCGAAGAAGGGCGGCACGCAGCCCAAGCTCGTCTGGGAGCAGAAGAAGGCCATCCCCTACGTCCCCACGCCGCTCGCGAAGGACGGCAAGCTCTTCCTGTGGACCGACAACGGGGTGGTCCGCTGCCTGCGCGCGGCCACGGGCGAGCAGGTGTGGGAGGGGCGGGTGCAGGACCTCTTCTACGGCTCGCCCATCTGGGTGGAGGGGCGGCTCTACTGCATCTCGCGCAAGGGCGTCGTCCACGTCGTCTCGGCGGGCGACAAGTTCGGGCTTCTCGCCACCAATCCCCTCGGCGAGGGCAGCCACGCCACGCCGGCCATCGCGGGCGGCGTGCTCTACCTGCGCACCTTCACCCACCTCGTCGCCATTGGCGGGAAGAAGCCGTAAGACGGCTTTGACCTGCCTGCCGCATGCGCTATCATGGCCAGCGGTAAGGTCCCACGAGCCGCAAGCGGAGCTGTCGCGTGGCGCTGTGCAAGGCCGAGGCGATCACGATTCGCCTCCAGGATTTCAGCGAGACGAGCCAGATCGCGTGGTTCTACACCCGCGAGTTCGGCCGCCTCTCCGCGCTCGCCAAGGGCTCGAAACGCCAACGCAACAATTTCGACGGCCGCCTCGACCTCCTGTGCCACGACGAGATCGTCTTCGCCCGAAAGACGCACACGACGCTGCACGTCCTGACGGAGTGCCGCCTGCTCGACCGCTTCATGGGCCTGCGAGCGGGGGTTGACCGCCTCTACGCGGCGCTGTATGCTGCGGAACTGGTGCGCGAGACGACGCCGGCCGAGGAGGGCCAGCCGCCGCTGTTCGAGCTGCTGCTCGGCACGCTGCGGTCGCTGAGCGGCGGCGACGAGGTGCCGCCGACTCTGCTGGGGTTCGAGGCGCGGCTGCTCGCGCTCACGGGCTACGCGCCGATGCTCGACGCCTGCGTCGCCTGCCAGACGCCCGACCTGCCGAAGGGCACCGTGCCTTTCAGCTCGGCGCTCGGCGGCGTCGTGTGCCGCGCCTGCCGGGCGCGCGACCCGAAGAGCATCGGGGTGCCGCGCAGTGCCCTGGCGATCCTTGGCCGCCTGGCGGACGGCTCCGCCGGGCGGAAGGCGACGGGGCAGCTCCCGCGGGGCATGGTCCTGGTGCTGCGGAAGCTGATGAAGGCCACCTTCGCCCACCATCTGGGTCACGAACCGAAGCTGATGCGCTATGTGTGACCTCTCGAAGAAGCACGAAACGCCCCCTTCGGGGGCTACGGGTGGGGGCGGCTGCCGGCCCCAGGGCTCCCTTCGGTCACCCTGGGCTACGACTGGGTCGCCCGCGTTCGCGGGCTACCTGGCATGCCTCGCGGCGACGGCCTTGCTCCTCGTGGGCTGCGGCCGCAAGGAAGAGGACGGGCCGGTGAAGATCACCTACTGGGAGAAGTGGACGAAGTTCGAGGGCCAGGCGTGCGCCGACATGGTCGCCGCCTTCAACCGCAAGTACAAGGGTCGCATCGAGGTCGAGCACGTCACCATCAGCCAGATCGAGCGCAAGCTGCTCGTGGCCATCGCCGGCGGCACGCCGCCCGACGTGGCGGGGTCCTACGCCTTCTGCGTGGCGCCCTATGCCGACCGCAATGCGCTCGAGCCGCTCGACGAGCGCCTGGCCGCCGCCGGCATCTCGCGCAACGACTACGTGCCCGCCTACTGGGACCTCTGCGAGCACCGCGGGCACATGTGGGCGCTGCCCACCACGCCCGCTACCGTGGCGCTGCACTGGAACAAGCGCCTCTTCCGCGACGCCGGCCTCGACCCCGAACGCCCCCCGAAGACCCTCGCCGAACTCGACGCGCTGGCCGAGAAGCTCACGAAGCGCGACGCCGACGGCAATCTCACCCAGGTGGGCTTCCTGCCCCAGGAGCCCGGCTGGTGGAACTGGTCCTGGCCCTTCTGGTTCGGCGGCGAGCTGTGGAACGGCCGCGACACGATCACGGCCGACCGCCCGGAGAACGTGCGGGCCTTCGAGTGGATCCGGAGCTACTCGACGAAGTACGGGGTGGACGACATTCGGCGGTTCGCCAGCGGCTTCGGCAACTTCTCGTCGCCCCAGAACGCCTTTCTCTCGGGCAAGGTGGCTATGGAGCTCCAAGGCGTGTGGATGCACAACTTCATCGAGATGTACGCCCCGGGCATGGAGTGGGGCGCCGCCGCCTTCCCCAGCGCCGTGCCCGGCCTCGAGAACGTGAGCACGGCCGATGCCGACGTGATCGTCATCCCCAAAGGCTCGCGCCATCCCGAGGAGGCCTGGGAGTTCATCAAGTTCGCCAACTCCCAGGAGGGCATGGAAATCCTGTGCATGGGCCAGCGCAAGTTCTCGCCGCTGAAGAGGGTCAGCCCCGAGTTCTGGGAGAAGCACCCGCATCCCTACATCAAGCTCTTCCGCGACCTGGCCGAAAGCCCCAACGTCGTGTCGCTCGCCAAGACGGGCGTGTGGCGCGAATACCACCGCGAGCTCAACAACGCGTTCGACAAGGTGCGCTTCCTGAGCGCCGAGCCGAAGGACGCTCTGGCCGAGGTGCGCGAGCGCATCCAGAACAGCCTCGACCGCGAACGCCGCCGCCTCATCGCACGCGGGGTGATCGAGGAGTAAGCGTGCGGGCGGAGGAAGCCCTTTCTGGCAGAAAGGGCTTCCTCCCCCCACCCCCCCTCCTTCCCAAAGACTCTCAAACTGGGCTGCGGCACGTGTGACCACACGTGCCGCAGCCCAATATGAAAGTTCTTGGAGGGGGCCTGGGGGGAACCTTCCTGCCGAAGAAGGTTCCCCCCAGATGTTCTGGCGAGGCTACTTCGCTTCGGGGGCGAGGACCTTGAGCAGAATGTCCTTGAACTCGACCCACATGGGCGCGCCGGCGTGGATCTGGAGGGCGAGGATACCCTTGAGCCGGCCGGCCTTCTGGTTCGGCTTCTCGGCCTTCGGGTCGTCGAGCTGGTTGTCCACCAGGTCAATCGTCTGCACGCCGTTGAGGAACTGCTGGATGTGGTTGCCCTTGGCCACGATGCGATAGTGGTTCCAGTCGCCGTCCTTGTAGTCCTTGGTCAGCTCCATCTTGTCGCCGAGCTTCTCGACGACTTCCTTCTTGCCATCCTGGGCGATGGCGACCTTTTCGCCGACGTTGGCGAGGTAGCCGCGGCCCTTCTCGTGGTAGAGGAAGCCGACCTTGCCCTTCTGGTTGCAGACTTCGGCCTGGTAGCCGCTGACGACCCAGTTGCCGAGGCCGAGGCTTCGGTACTGGATGCCCGAGTTGCCGCTGTGGATGCGGAAGGTGAGCTTCAGCTCGAAGTCCTCGAGCACGCCGGCCTTCCAGATGCAGAAGGTGTTGCGCTTGCAGGGCTTTTCCTTCGTGGATTCGCCACGGATCGCGTCGTCCTTGGCCGACCAGAAGGTCGGATCGCCGTCCCAGCCTGTCAGGTCCTTGCCGTTGAAGATGGGCACAAAGCCCTCGTCGCCGCCCTCGCCGGCCACGGCGGCCATGCCGAGGACCAGTGCCAGCATCACCGCCCACGCCGCTCTCTCACGCATCGAAGGATCTCCAACACGGGGGTTCCGCAGGAGCATCGGCTCTCGCCGCCGACTGCCTACTTTTCTTCTTTCTTCAGCACTTTCAGCTTGATGTCCTTGAACTCGACCCACATGGGCGGGCCGGCGTGGATTTGGAGGGCGAGGATGCCCTTGAGGCGGCCCTTCTTGAGGTCGGGCTTCTCCGCCTTCGGGTCGTCGAGCTGATTGTCCACCAGGTCAATCGTCTGCACGCCGTTGAGGAACTGCTGGATGTGGTTGCCCTGGGCGATGAGGCGGTAGTGATTCCAGTCCTGCGCCTTGTAGTTCTTGTAGTTCTCCTTGGCGTCGGGGAGCTGGCCGACGACTTCCTTCTTGCCGTCCTCGCTGATGACGACTTTCTGGCCGACCTGGACGAGTGAGCCGCGGCCGCGCTCGCCGTAGAGGAAGCCGACGGCGGGGCTGTTGCACACCTCGGCCTGGTAGCCGCCGACGACCCAGTTCCCGCAGTCCACGCTACGGTGCTGGATGCCCGAATTGCCGCTGTTGACCCGGAAGCTGATCTTCAGCTCGTAGTCCTCGAGCACGCCGCCCTTCCAGAGGCAGAAGGTGTTGCCCTTGGCGGGCTTCTCCTTGGTGGTCTCGCCGTGGATGGCGCCCTCTTTCACCGACCAGAGGTCGGGGTTGCCGTCCCAGCCCGTCAGGTCCTTGCCGTTGAAGATGGGCGCGAAGCCCTCGTCGCCGCCCTCGCCGGCCCACGCGCTGGCTGCAAGGCCGAAGCAGGCGACGGCCACGAACGCGATGACCCACCCGGTGGACGAACGCATGGCACACCTCCTTCAGAAAAGGCTCCTGGCCTGTCCTTCGCCACGCCCCCATCGTACACGAGCGGGCAGCGCGCTGCAACCCGCGATCGCGTGCGCGGGCAGCCCCCCGCGCTGCCCGCTAGAGCGCAATCCCAAGGGTCCGCCGGACGGCCTCGGTGAACTGGCGCATGACGGTGTCGGGCGCGAACCGGCGGGCGTGCTCGCGCGCCCTGGCCGAGCAGGCGGCGAAGGCCGCGGGGTCGTCGAGCTGACGCAAGGCGCCGACCCAGCGCGACACGTCGAAAACGTCGTCAATCAGGATGCCGCCCTCGCCAACTGCCTCCGGGATGCCGCCCCGCCGGCTGGCGACGGCCGGGACTCCGCACGCACCGGCCTCGACAAACACGCGACCGAAGGGCTCGGGCCAGATCGAGGGGCCCAGGACGACGCGGCTCCGCGCGTAGACGCTCTGCATGTCCGCGACCCAGCCGAGGCGCTCGACGTTGGGCCGGCAGCGGAGCCGCAGGCCGCCGCGCCAGCTCGGGCTCCCGGCCACCAGGAAGCGGGTGCCGGGCATGCGCCGCGCGATCTCGAGGAAGATCGGCAGGCCCTTGACCTGCTGAGGCTTCACGAAGAGCACGCTCTGACGCAGTGCGGCATCGCCGCCACAGGGCTCGAGGTCGGCCGTGGGGTAGACGACCTCGGCCTCGAGGCCGTAGAAGCGCCGGATGACGTCCTGCATGTAGCGGCTGTTGGCGACCACGAGCTGCGCGGCGCGGATGGCCCGCTCGTACTCGTCGAGGTTACGCTGGACCCAGCCATAGCGGAGGCGGGACCACCACGGGAGGCACTGGCTGCATCGGCGATCGCAGTCGCTCAAAGGGTCGCGCGAGACAAATGCCTCGAGGCAGAACATGGAGTAGGCGTGCACGAAGACCACGACGGGGATGTTCCGCGCCCGCGAGACATCCACCGTGCTCACAAGCAGGCGGTTCTGCGTGAGCACCAGGTCGGGGCAATGCCGGGACAGGTAGTCCTCGAGCATGGGCCGCCAGGCCTCGTTCCACCGAAGCGTGTCCAGGTCGCGGTCGCGGAAGAGCCAGCTCCTGGGCAGGGGGCGGGTGTGCACGCGAACGGGGCCGTCGTCGTAGCGGGTCACCCCGCCGCCGCGCTGGAGGACTTCCACGTGGTGGCCCAGGGCGGCCAGACGCTGCGCCAGGGCGCGCGCCGCCAGGCCGGCGCCGCCGGTGTCGTGGTCATAGTTGTCCAGCGAGTACAGGATGTTCATCGGTTCCCCACCCCGCGGCAGATGCCCCTTCCGGCTGTCAACGCCGACCCATCTGTCGCTGCTGACACGCCGAGAGGAGCCAATGCTCGAAGTCCGCTCCCTTGCGGAGTTTGCGGTATTGCCATCGGAGCCGTCGCGGCATGTGCGCGCCGAGAATGTCCTTGAGCCGGCGCGCCGCCAGCACCTGGCAGAGAGTCGCCTTCTCCCGCGTGAACTCCCTGCGCCCCCCCTCTCCCACAGACTGCGCCCAGCCGATGCTCTTGCACAGGCCGCAGCGGCCGAACTGGTCGGAGAGAAGCACATCCTCCATGAAGCACTGGGTCGGGCCGGGGCACTCGGCGCGGTTCACGTCGTGCAGCACCAGAAGCGCTCCCGGGACCAGGTGAGGCAGGAACGCCTCAACGTCAGCGTGGACCGCGGCATAGGCATGGTCGCCATCCACCCACAGCAGGCGTATCGGGCGGTCCCACGTGCGAGCCAGATCGGTGGACCACGTGCGGTGGAACTCGACGTGCTGCTCGACCCCGTGGCGCTGGAGATTGGCCAGGAATGCCTCGCAGCTCGGGCCGCTGGGGTCGGGGTCGGTGGGCCGCGCAGCGACAAATGGGTCGCAGGCCACCACTTTGTCCTGGCCGGCCAGGAGCGCGCCCTTGGCCAGAACGACGGTAGACCTGCCCCGGTAGCTGCCTATCTCCAGGATCTCCCCACCGACCGTGGGCTGGGCAGCCGCCAGGAAAAGGAACCGCAGCTCCTCCGACTGCATCCAGCCCTCGACGGACATGCCGGCCGCGCAGGCGTCCTGCACCGCGCGCTCGAGCTCGCTCATGGGGCACACCGCTTCCGAAGGCCGTTCTCGCAGACCCACTGGCCGGACCGGGGGCGCCGGTAATGGTCGCGGTTGGGCTGGGCGAGGGGGGGCGGGTCGTGGTAGAGGTGGAGGACGCGGCTCGTGTCCAGCACGCTGCGCCCGCACACGCCGGCGAGCTGGAGGCGCAGGCCGAGATCGATGTCCTCGTCGCCCCAGCCCTCGAACGTCTCGTCGAAGCCGTTCACCCGCTCGAGCGCCTCGCGCGGCACGGATGCTTGCATGCCGATCAGCAGGAGCCTGCGGAGCCTGTGCTCGGTGCGCCGCCACCGGGCCTTGCGGGCGTTGCGGCGGAACTTCTGGCCGCGGCGGCAGAGGTCCACGCAACGCGGATCGCGCCATCCCGGCCACAGGTCCTCCAGCTTCCCCGAGCGGATCACCTCTTCGGTCACCCTCAGGGTCTCCTCCGGCGTCAGCCGCACCCCGTAGCCGCTCACCCAGTGCCGCCACCCACTGGCCAGGATGTGCTGCTCGAGAACGTCGGGGAACAGGACGACGTCGCCGTCGGTGAAGAACAACAGGTCGCCCGAGGCGTGGCGCACGGCGTTGTTGCGGTTGGCGGAGACGCGGTGGCCCGTGTGCTCCTGGCGGGCGTGGACGATCTTCAGGGGGGAGTGCGCCATGATCTCCTCGATGGCCGGCACGTGCCCGGGGTCGGAGCCATCATCCGCGATGACCACCTCGTCGGGCGGACGGGTCTGCTTCTCCAGCGAGGCGATGCACAGGCGCAGCACACCCGAGCGATTGTAGGTGGTGACAATCGCGGACAGGCGCCGTGCCCAGAGCCGCCTCGCCCGGCCGGGGAGCGCCATGCGCAGGTGGTGCAGCAAGCCGCCCCTCAAGGTCCGCTCCTCGCATCCTCTCCGCTGCCACGGGGCCGTGGACGAGGTGCCGGCAAGGAGCACCCGGCGCCCGTCGGCCCCGCGCACGTGCCCCACGACGGACACGGCGCGCGCCGCCCGGCCTCTCGCAACGCCTCGCGGGTCGCCGGCAACACGTCCACGCCACCTATCTTACCCATCTGGCGACCCGCGCTCAAGCGGGGGACGTCCCGGTAGAGCCGAAGCGTCTCGAGCGCGGTGCGCCGCCATGGGAAGAGCCTGGCGCGCTCGATGCCCAGGGCATCGGTCACGTTGTGCACGTTCTTCTTCCGCTGCGCCCCCCGACGCAACTGCCCCCAGTGCCTCCTCGGTCGCGCCGAGTCCCTGTCGCCTGGGGGCACACCAGACTCTATGCGCGTGGCTGGAATTGTCAAGCGCCCACCGTGCCGCAGGGCCGTGGGGCGCACTCACTTGTACCCGAAGACGACGGCCCGAGAGTCCGGGAGTCTCTTGCGGGGCGGCTTGCGCAACCCCAGGCGCTGGAGGAGCCGCTTCCGGCGCGTACGGAACTCGGGGTAGCACTTCACTTCCACCCTGGGGAAGCCCGCGCTCCGCACCATTTGCGCCAGGCACAGTAGGTTCGGGCCCCACCAGTTCGTCGGGTCGCCGTCCAGCTCTGCTCCTTGGTAGAATCTCATCAGGGGTACGTCCTCGTCCTCCGCCCGGGTCACGTGCGACTCCACGATGATCAGTTCGCGGGTCACCGCCGCCAGCATGTCGAGGGCCAGCAAGGGGTTCCTCAAGTGGTAGAACACCCCGAGGAACAGTGTGACGTCGAACGTCCCCACCGTGGCGGGCGAGATGTCGAAGACGTCAATCACCTGGCACTCGACCCGCGAGCTGAGCACCTCGCGGGCGGTGAGGAAGCCGTCCATCCCCTAGTCCGGGTGCTCCCACGCGTAGCGGTCGGTGGCCAGCACCCGCGCGGCGCCGCGGCGCTCCGCCTCGAAGCTGAAGGCGCCGTCCCAGGCCCCCACGTCCAGCACGCTCTTCCCCGTCAGGTCCTCGGGCAGGTGCAGTCGCTCCAGCGTCTGCTGGGTCCCGTTGATTCCCGGCCCGCCCTGGTGCCCGGGCGTCACGATGCCATGGCCGAGGGGGATGTGGTGCCACCAGTACCGGAGGGCGTCGACTCGTCGTCGAATCTCGTCGCGGTCCATTGTGACGTTCCCCTAGCGGGTCGGGTCCTGCACGGCGCTGGAGGGGGCTATGGAGCGGGCGGCGCGGAGAGCTTGCGCCAGGCCGCCATCGAGCGGGCGAGGTGCTCGCGGGCGTCGCCGCCGAGGCCGTAGCACATGAGACCGATGGGGCCGCCGTAGCCGATGTCCTTCAGCTTCCCCAGCAGGCCCGCGACGTCGAACGGGCCGCTCCCAAGGGGCTGGATCAGCTTGTCCCAGCCCCGCTTGGGGTCCGCGTTCGCCGCCCCGTTGATCGTCACCACGAACAGGTGCGGCTGCGCCAGCTTCAGCGTCGCATCCAGGTCCCACTTCCCATCGGCCTTCAGCCAGTGGCACAGGTTGAAGTGCACGCCCAGGTTCTTGCGGTCGGCCTTCTTGACGACGCGGACGGCGTCCTCGACGCGCTCGGTCCAGTCGCCGGTGTGGTGGTAGATGGCGACGCGGAGGCCCGACTCGGCGGCGAGGTCGGCGATCTCGCGGAGGACAGTTACCCCGTGCTCGTCGAGGTTCTGAGCCGACCGCGGCGCCCCCACCATCAGGAGGCCGAGGATCGTGTCGCGGCCCTTGAGCAGCTTGATGACGTCTTTGAGCTTCGGGTCGTAGGGCGGCTGGTTGGGCGCGACGTTGACGCGGACGTAGATCTCGAAGAGCTTGAGGCCCGCCTCATCGAGGGTCTTGAGGCGCTCGGGCACGGCATCGAGCCACAGGTGGGCGGCGCCGTCGAAGCCCAGCTCCTTCAGCAGTTCCGCCTGCTCCTTCAGCCCCCGCTTCTTCGCGTCGTGCGTGTCGTGGCACAGGGCGAAGAAGGGCCGGCGGGAGAGCGCCTTGCTCTCAGGCGGCTTCTCGCCACCAAGGGCCAATGCACAGAGCGCACACACAGCCGCGACCGCGGCAACGCGGAGCATGGCGTTCTCCTTGCGTCGAGGTAGTCCGGGTCAGGTCACGCGCCGGCAATCTGCTTCCGCAGCCACTTGATGCTCGCGTCGAGGTTCTCGTCCGTGCCGCTGCACTCGATCGAGAGCACGCCGTCCCACTTCGCCTGCTTGAGGAGGCGGATGCACTCGGCGATGTTGGCCGCGTTCACGCCGCTGCCGATGGGCGATTCGCTCATGGCGATGCCCGTCTCCTCCCCCCGCATCTTCGCCGCGAGCGACTCGCTCACGTCCTTGATGTGCATGTAGCTCAGCTTCGGCAGGAACCGCTTGAGGAACTCCACGGGGTTGCCGCCCGAGATGAAGGTGTTGCCCGTGTCGAGGTTGAAGCGCAGCCAGGGGGTGTCGAAGAAGTTCAGCATGCGGTCGAGGATATCGGGATTCGTGGTGTAGGGGCCGTGGGTCTCGATGTTGATGACCACCTGGTAGTCCTCGGCCCACTCGAGGATCTGGCGGTAGCTGACCTTCGTGATCGCGAGCACTTCCTCGTCCGTGTAGCCCTCGGGCTTGAACTGGCCGTCGGTGGTGTCCACGCGGGGGCAGCCGATGGCCGCGGCGAACTGGATGGCGCGCTGCGCGTAGCGGACCGCGAAGGTCGCGCCGAGCGGCCCGGTGATCGGGTAAGCGCCGTCAATCTGCGAGGGCCGCAGGCCCATCGAGTCCAGGTAGCGGCGGAGCTTGATCGGGTTGGAGTCGAGCGACACGGCCGGGCTGTAGCCCAGGCCCTCGATGAAGTCCTGCCCGTCCAGCACCCCGAACTCGATGAGCTCGAGTCCGAAGCGCTTGGCGGCCTCGCAGGCCTGCTTGAACGAGCCGCTGAGACACCGCCAGTTGTCCGTGTGCATGCTCAGGTGCAGCATCGCCGGTCTCCTACTCGACGGGGACAATACCCTGCCACGTCCACACCGTCCAGCAGCTTACCGGAAAGCTCCCCGCGGGATCAAGTGCCACACGCCTCCGCGGCCCGCTTGCGCCCGCGCCACGCCGCGGCTATAGTGGACCGAGAGGGAGGCGAGGAAGGCAGGGATGGACCACCACGAGGTCGGGCGCTACTGGGACGGCAATGCCGATGCGTGGACGAAGCTCGCGCGGGCCGGCTACGACGTCTACCGCGACTTCCTCAACACCCCGGCCTTCTTCGAGATCCTGCCCGACGTGCGGGGCATGGACGGGTTGGACATCGGCTGCGGCGAGGGCCACAACACGCGGCTCCTCGCGCGGCGCGGGGCACGCGTCGCCGCGATCGACGTTTCGCCGCGGTTCATCCACCACGCCACCGAGGCCGAGGCCCGCGAGCCGCTCGGCATCCGCTACGTCATCGCCAGCGCCGTCCAGCTCCCCTTCCCTGCCGCCACGTTCGACTTCGCTGTGGCGTTGATGAGCCTGATGGACATCTCAGAGAACGAGCGGGCGCTGGCGGAGGCGTGCCGCGTGCTCCGGCCCGGCGGCTTCCTCCAGTTCTCCATCACGCACCCCTGCACCGACACGCCGCACCGCCGCAACCTGCGGGGCGCCGACGGCAAGACCTATGCCATCGAGATCGGCCGCTACTTCGAGCGGACGGACGGGCGGATTGACGAATGGCTCTTCGGCGCGGCGCCGCCCGAGGCCAAAGCTGGCCTGCCGCCCTTCCGCGTGCCCCGCTTCCACCATCCCCTCGGCGAGTGGCTCAACGCCGTCGTCGCCGCGGGCTTCCGCATCGAGCGCGCCCAGGAGCCTTACGCGAGCGACGAGACCGTCCGCCAATGCCACGACATGCAGGACACCCAAGTCGTTCCCTTCTTCCTCCACCTTCGCTGTCGGAAGCCGCCGCAATGACGATTCGCCGGCTGACCTTTTCCCTTTTCCTTGTAGCGTTCGCCGCAGCCGAGGGCGCCGAAGGCGTGGCCGGGGACGTCGAGCAACTCCTTGAAGGCGTGGCGCGAATCGCCGCGCCGGGGGCGCCCGGCTCGCTGTGCGTCTTCGGCGACGCGGCATTCGCCGTCGTGGCGGGCGGCGCGGGCGGGGCGGTCCGTCAGCCCGTCGTCGGGGCCACCACGATGGGCAAGGGACGCGTCGTGGCATTCGGACACGACGGCTACTTCGGCGCCGAGGCGCTGGCCGCAGCGGACACAGGGCGTTTGATGCTCAACGCCGTCCGCTGGGCCGCCCGCAAGCCGCCGGCCGAGGCGCACATCGCCGTCCGCAGGCAAGGCGGCCTCCTCGCCTTCCTTCGCAAGCAAGGCATGAAGGCCGAGGCGCTCGACGGCGCCGAGTGGTCCGCCAAGCTCGCCGGCTTCAACGTCCTTTGCTGCCACTCGAACGAGCTTGGCGGCGACGCACGAGCCGCCGTGGCCGACTTCCTGAAGGGCGGCGGGGGCCTCGTCGCCGCCGACACCGCCTGGGGCTGGCTCCAGCTTCACCCGGGAAGGGGCCTCCTCGCCGACCATCCCGGCAACCGCCTCCTCGCCGCCGCCGGCCTCGTGTGGGCCGACGGCATGGCGGAGCGCACCGACCCCGCCGGCTTCGCGGCGAACGCCGCCATCCCCGCCCTCGTCCACGCCGGCCGAGCACTCGACGCCCTCAATGCGCATTCAACAGGGAAGGCGCAACTCAAGCCGGAGGAGATCTCGCAGGCATCGTGGACCCTCACCCACGCCGCCCGTTCCCTGCCGCCCGAGGACATGCTGCTCCTGCCCAGGCTCCGCCGCCTGGAGCAAGCGCACAGCTCCTCCGCCGTGCCCACGCCTCAGAAGCCCCTCACGATGAAGGAGCCGCTTGCCCGCGTCCTCCTGACGCTTCAGGTGAACGAACTGCGGGCAGCCCCTCCCGAGCAGGCGAAAGCGCATCCCGCCGCCGCAGCCTTCCCAGGCGCCGTGCCCGACAAGGCCGAGCGTGTCACGCGAACCCTCGAGATCAACACGACCGTCCCCGCCTGGCACAGCACGGGCCTCTACGCCGCGCCCGGCGAGTTGCTTGCGGTCGAGGTGCCGCAGGCCGCGGCGGGCAAGGGGCTGTGGGCCCGCATCGGCGCCCACAGCGACACCCTCTGGCACCATGCCGCCTGGCGGCGTGTGCCCGACATCTGCCGCCGCTTCCCGCTGAACGCGCCCGCGACGAAGGCGGCCAACGCCTTCGGCGGCCTCGTGTATGTCGAGGTGCCCGGGGGCTGCAAGGTCGGCGTCGTCCCCGTCAAGATCGGCGGCGCAGTCGAGGCCCCGCTCTATGTGCTTGGCAAGATGGATCTTGCGGCGTGGCGCGAGACGATTCGCCAGCGCCCAGCCCCCTGGGCCGAGTTGGCCACGAGCAAAGTCATCATCACCCTGCCTTCCAAGAACGTGCGCACCCTCGACGAACCCGAGGACCTGATGAAGTTCTGGGACCAAGTGCTCGATGCCTGCGCCGAGCTGGCAGCCATCCCCCTGGAGCGGTCGCGTCCCGAGCGTTACGTGACCGACGTGCAGATCAGCGCCGGCTACATGCACTCGGGCTACCCGCTCATGACCCACCTCGATATGGCGGACGTGTTTGCTGACAAGAAGCGGCTCCTCGCCGACGCCCACGGCGGCGTGTGGGGGCTCTTCCACGAGATGGGCCACAACCATCAGTCAGGCGACTGGACCTTTGGCGGCACGGGCGAGGTCACTGTAAACCTCTTCACGCTCTACGTTTACGACAAGGTGCTGGGCCGCGCCCCCAAGTCCCTACGCAACTTCGGCCCCGAGCCACGGGCCAAGACACTCAAGACCTATCTCGCAACCGGCCCCGACTTCGGCAAGTGGAAGAGCGCCCCCTTCCTCGCCCTCCTCATGTACATCCAGCTTCAGGAGGGGTTCGGCTGGGACGCGTTCAAGAAGGTCTTCGCCGAGTACCGCGCCCTCCCCGGCAGGCAGAAGCCGCGAAGCGACGACGAGAAGCGCGACCAGTGGATGGTGCGCTTCTCGCGGGCCGTCGGCCGCAATCTCGGCCCCTTCTTCCAGGCCTGGGGCGTGCCGACCTCCGACAAGGCAAGGGCCTCCATCGCCGACCTCCCGGCCTGGATGCCGGAGGACTTCCCAAAGGCGGCGAAGTGAAGCACAAGCCCGACTGGCCCGAGGCTGCCGAGCGCTGGACCGCCCTGTGGGAGGGCCGCCGCCTCGACCGCCCGTGCATGGTCGTCACCGCCCCGAACGGCCGGGGCCGCCCCACCCCGCCGCCGCGCACAGGAGAGCAGAAGTACCTTGACCCCGGTTACATCGTGCCCACCGTGCTCGCGAGGCTTGAGGGCACGTGCTTCGCCGGCGAGGCGGTCCCATCGGAGCTTCTCAACGGCGGCTGGCTCGCCACGACCTATGGGGCAACGCCGCGGCTGAGCCTCGAGACCATCTGGTTCGAGCCGATCCCGGTTGACTGGGACGCGCCGCCGAGCTTCGAGCTGGACTTCGAGAACCCCTGGTTCCACCGCTACGAGGCCCTGCACCGGGCCATCACCGCGGCAGCGGGCCGCGACGACTTCCTGATCGGCCAGGTCTGCCTCCTCCCCGCCAGCGACATCCTGGCCCGCGTCATCGGAACCGAGGCGTTCATGCTGGGTCTCGCCGAGCACCCGGCGTGGATGCGTGCCGCCCTCCGCTCGCTCGCCGAGAACTGGTGCCGCGTCGTTGAGCACTTCCGCCGCCTCACCGCCGCGACGAACGACTTCTGGTACGGCATCGCCGGCTGGGCGCGCTTCTGGGGGCCGGAGCCCTTCGTCTCCACCCAGTCCGACGTCTCGTGCATGATCTCCCCCGCCATGTTCGACGAGTTCGTGGTCCCAGGGCTACGGCTCGTCGGCGAACGGTTCGGGCGGGTCTGGTACCACCTCGACGGGCCGGGCGCGGAACGGCACCTGCCAAGGCTCCTCTCGCTCGACGCCATCCGCGTCGTCCAGTGGGTGCCCGGCGCGGGCCGCCCGCCGAACGGCCCGGCCTACCTCGACCTCTACCGCGCCGTGCAGGCCGCCGGGCGAGTGGTCCACATCGCCGTCCCGAAGGCGAACGTCGAGGCTGTGGTGAAGGCCCTCGACCCGGCGCTCCTGTGCATCGAGACCTGGTGCGGCAGCCCGAGGGAGGCCGAGGCCCTCCTGGCCGACGCCCGCCGCTGGACGCGATAGTCGGCTGGAAAAGGCGACGCCTGAGAAAACGCGATCTGGGGCCTCCGGCGCCGCCGGCGGACCGGTCGGGCCCGAATCCACAAGCATTTGCTTACACTACACTTGCGTCGGTGGCTCCCCTCGCCCGGTCGCCCAAAGGTATCAGGAGCCCAATGAGGCCCCCGGAACGCACTGTACGCGTTCCTACGCAGTTTTTCGTGGCGATGTTGTAACTAACTGCTATGTATACACTTAGCAGCGTCATATAACGGTACGGTCGCCGCGCCGGCGACACCAGCGGCGCCACATTCGGACGTATGCCCGCTCCATCGCCGCCGTGAAGCCGGCCGTGTCGCACACGGCTGACCGCCTGAGGCGCTCCCGCATGTGCAGACGGAGATCCTCAAGCCTGGCAGGCGTGTCGGGCGAGGCGACGAGCGCCACGGCCCGCTCGACGTAGTCCTGGCGGTCGCGGGCGACGAAATCGTCGAGGCCCGCCGCCCGAAGGATCGAGGCGCTGGTGCGCGAGGCCCACCGGTCGCCGTGGAACGTGAGCACGGGCACGCCCTGCCAGATCGCCTCGGTGGTCGTCGTGCCCCCGTTGTAAGGGAACGGGTCGAGGGCGATGTCAATCTCGCCGTACTTGCTGAGGAACTCGAAGTGGGGGGCGGGGCCGTCGAGCTCGACCCGGTCGGACGCCACGTTCAGTTCGGCGAGCCGCTCCTGAAGGAAAGCTCGGTTCGTCGGAGAACCAAGGGCCGCGTTCTTGATGACCAGGCGGCTGCCGGGGCAACGGGTCAGGATCGCCGCCCACGTCTCCAGCACCTGGGGCGTGAGCTTGTACTGGGACGCCAGGGACCCGAACGTGAGCGCCCCCCGCGACAGGCACGGCGGCGGCACCACGTCGGGCGCGGGGTGGGTGACCTCGAACGTGAGGTAGCTGCCGGGCACTCGGACGATTCGCTCGGTGTAGAACCGCTCCTCGTCGGGCGGCACGACCCACTCGTCGCCGATCAGGTAGTCGAGGCAGGCCATGCCCGACGTGGCGAAGAGGTTGAACCAGGCGACGAGGACCGGCGCCGGCTGGAGCGCCAGCACCGCCAGCCTGTCCACGAAGCTGAAGCTGTTCAAGTCCACCAGGATATCAATCCCGGTCCGCTCGATGAGGTGCGCCGTCTCCTGGTTGGAGAGGCGTGAGGTATCGTGGGAATGGTCGCGCTCGTGCCCGCGGTAGCCGCCCTCGAGTTGGCCCTGGGAGGCGTCGGAGAACAGGTGGACCTCGAATCGCTCGCGGTCGTGTCGGTTGATCAGTGCCCAGACGGGCTTCATCCAGTTCCCGCGGTGGAAGAAGGCCGAGACGTAGCCGATGCGGATGCGTCGGTCGGGGTCGGGCTGCACCGCGGGGAAGGGCTTGGCGGGATTGTGCGGAGGCAGGCGTCGGCGGGCCCAGGCTCGGCGGGCGTCGAGGATGGCCTGATTGCCCGAGGCGGGGCTGCCTGGGATGACCACGGCGATGGCGGTGCGCGACAGGAGATTGTCGCGGAGCGCGACGGCGGCCTGGAACTCGGCGAGAGCGGCGTCCACCTGCCCCATGTGGAAGAGGGCCTGGCCGAGGTTGTGGCGGGCCTGAACGTCGTCGGGGGCGAGGGCCCCGGCGCAGCGGAAACAAGGGATGGCCGCGGCGTGCTCCTTGCGGGCCACGTGCACGCAGCCGAGGCCGTACCACGCTTCGGGCGCCTTACCGTCGAGTGCCAGGGCGCGCTCGCAGGCCTCGGCCGCCTCGTCGAGCTGGCCCAGAGCGTACAGCCGCTCGGCCTCGGCGGTCAGATTGTCCACATCGTGGTGCGAGGGAGTAGCGTTCACAACACCTATTAGGCCAAGTCGCCCCGCCTCACGCAAGCGGGTTCCGCACTTGATTTCCGGCCCGAAATAATGCAGGCTTTGCTATCGGTCGGTTCGCCACAGAGCATCCCTCTTGGGGTTCGACGCATGGCGGAAGCCAAGTCCCGGTTCCCGTGGCCCGCGGGCAAGCGGGCGGCCGTGAGCCTGAGCTTCGACGACGCGCGGCTGAGCCAGATCGATCGTGGAATGGCCATCTTCAACGCGCACGGCGTGAAGGCCACCTTCTACGTCTCCCCCGGCGGCGTCACGGCGCGGCTCGACGGCTGGAAGAGCGCCGTCGCCAACGGCCACGAGATCGGCAACCACACGCTCCACCACCCGTGCAGCGGCAACTTCAAGTGGTCGCGCGAGAAGGCGCTCGAGGACTACTCCATCGAGCAGATTGAGCGAGAGATCCTCGATGCCAACCGCTTCATCCAGGAGACGCTCGGCGTCACGCCCGCCACGTTCGCGTATCCCTGCGGGCAGACCTACGTCGGCCGCGGGCGCGACACGGCGAGCTACGTGCCCCTCATCGCCGAGCACTTCCTGGTCGGCCGCGCCGCGAGCAGCGAGATTCACAACGACCCGGCCTTCTGCGACCTGGCCCAGGCCGCCTGCATGGGCTCCGACGGGCGGAGCTTCGAGCAGCTCGAGGCCATGGTGGGCCGCGCGGTCGCCGACGGCGGCTGGCTGATTCTCTGCGGCCACGAGATCGGCGACGGCGGCTCCCAAACGACCCTCGCCCCCGCCCTCGATGCTCTGTGCCGATACTGCAAGGACCCGGCGAATGGGATTTGGGTGGACACGGTGGCAACCATCGGGCGCTACGTGGCCGAGAAGCAAGGTGGTTCATGACGCGTGACCCGTGACGCGTGACCAGAGAAGAGCGGCGCCTCCGTGTCCTTCTGGTCACGGGTCACGCGTCACGCGTCCGGTATGCGCCCCATTCACACTTGGAGGCCCAAGAAATGCTGCGAGTTGGCCAGAAGGAAGCGGATGCCATCGCAAAGGTGCTGCTCAGCGGCAGGGTGTTCCGCTACAACATCGGCGGCGAGTGCGCGCGCTTCGAGCAGCGCTACGGGAAGTTCCTCGGCGTCAAACACGTCTGGATGACCTCCAGCGGCACCACGGCCCTCACCGCGGCCCTCGCCGGACTCGGCATCGGGCCGGGCGACGAGGTGCTCGTGCCCGCCTGCACCTACATGGCCACCGCCGTCTCCGTCGTCGCCGCCGGGGCCATCCCGGTCATCGTGGACATTGATGATTCGATCACGATCTCGCCCGACGCGATTGACGACGCGGCCGGGCCGCGCACGCGCGCCGTCATCCCCGTCCACATGTGGGGCCTCTGCTGCGATATGGGCGCGATCCGGGCCGTCGCCCGCAAGCACGACCTGCTGGTGGTGGAGGACTGCTGCCAGGGCGTGGGCGGCGGCTACAAGGGCCGCATGCTGGGTTCCTTCAGCCACGCCGCCGCCTTCAGCTTCAACTACTACAAGAACATGACCTGCGGCGAGGGCGGCGCCGTCGTGACCAGCGACCCCAGCGTCTCCGAGCGCGCCCGCTGCATGATTGACTGCTGCAACTTCTACTGGACGGGTCGCAAGGAGGGCGTCGTCCCGTTCCTCTCCAACGGCGCCCGCGCCTCCGAGATCGAGGGCGCGATGATGAACGCCCAGCTCGACCGCCTGCCCGCCATGATCCGCACCCTCCGCAAGCAGAAGAAACGCATCCTGGCCGCCACGGCGAAGACGGGCCTCCGGCCCATTCGCGCCCACAGCCTCGACTGGGAGTGCGGCACCCACGTGATGTACACCCTGCCGACGGCCGAGCAGGCCGAGAAGTTCCGCGAGCTCGCCGGCGGCACCATCTGCGGCAAGACGGGGCGACACGTCTACACCGAGTGGGACCAGATCTTCGCCCGCCAGGGCGCGCACCATCCCGCCCTCAACCCCTTCACTCTCCCGCAGAACCGCGGCTGCCGCAAGAAGTACACCAAGGACATGTGCGCCCGCTCGCTCGACATCCTCAACCGCACCGTGATGATCGGCAACCATCCCGACCGCAAGGCCCCGCAGGTCGCCGCCATCATTCGCAAGATCAAGGACGCCGCTGCACAAGTGCTGTGAAGCAAAGGTTCCGGGTTTCAGGTTCCGGGTTCCGGGAGCCGAAGTGCCTAGCTCGAATCCCCGAGCTCTTTACCCCCGGAACCTGTAACGCGGAACCCGCAACCGTTGCACTATGGAGTAGACCGATGGGCGCGCAAGACGACCGCATCAAGGCGATGAAGTTCCAGCACCCCGAGTTCATCCCCGTCGGCGTCGGCATCCTGCCCGCCGCGTGGAAGCTGCACCGCGAGAAGCTCGACGAAATCTGCGCCCGCCACCCCGCAATCTTCGGCGAGGTCAAGATCGGCGAGCGCGACTACGACAAGGTCGGCGGACTCTACGTCCTGGGCCGCCACGTGGACCCCTGGGGCTACACATGGGAGAACATCGCCGAGGGCATGGACGCCTATCCCGCCATCCACAACGTGCCCACGCGGGCGGACGTGCACAGGCTCAAGGCGCCCGAGGTCCACGACGGCATGCCGCACGGCTTCATGTACATGCGCCTCTTCTACCTCCGCGGCTTCGAGGAGCTGATGGTCGACTTCGCCGAGGAGCCGCCCGAGCTTCAACTGCTCATTGACATCGTGCTCGGCTACAACGTCCGCGAGCTGGAATACAAGATCGAACAGATGAAGCCCGGCGAGAAGCTCGTCTACTTCGGCGACGACCTGGGCATGCAGCACGCACTGCCCATGGGACCCTACAAGTGGCGGAAATACCTCAAGCCCTGCTACCGCAAGCTCTACCAGCGCTGCCACGAGGTCGGCTGGTGGGTCTACATGCACACCGACGGCCATTGCTGGGAGATCATCCCCGACCTCAAGGAATGCGGCGTGGACGTCATCAACCCGCAGTTCCGGGCGAACGGGTTGGACAACTTGGTGCTCACCTGCAAGGGGAGCATCTGCGTGAGCCTGGACCTCGACCGGCAGATGATGCCCTTCGTGGGCCCCGCGGAGCTTGACGCCCACATCCGCGAGTGCATCTCGCGGCTCGGCGCGCCCGAGGGCGGGCTGTGGATCAACGCCGAGGTCGGCCCCGACGTGCCGCTCGAGAACGTCGAGGCCATCTGCGCCGCCCTCGAGAAATACCGCGCGTATTACCGTTGAGTCGAGGACCGTCGCCGAGGGGGCCACGGGGCCGGCACAACGACCGCGCGCCTACCCGTCGCCATGCGAAGCACGATCGGTGAGGTCCATGTCGCCCGGAGGGACTGCAGGCAAGAAAACCTTGACATCCCTGCACGCAGTAGTATACTGTGCCATTGTTTGGGCGGCTGTCTTCTCGAAGGCCAAGGCAGGGGAGTGGAGGGCAGAGGCTGAAGACGCATTCGGGGGCAGCGCGCATTGACCGCGCCATCGTGGTTGCAGTGTGCCTATGGGCAGCGTCTACGTGGGCGCTTGGTTTCGGAATATACATCCCCGGGTACCCTAGTCCAGATGTCCCCCTCAATCCCGGCCAGGACTCGCTCGGCCAGAGGTGGTACGGACTCAATGATGCCAAGACGCAGCCAGGGGAACGCTGCATCGGCTTTGAGGCAGAGCTGGACCCGACTGACTACTTCTGCTCCTTCTCTCCGGACACGGTGGAGAAGTACCTGCAAGTCATCACAGGACCGGCGGCGGAAGGGGCCTGGTGGTACACGCTGACTGTTTATGTTGGCAAAGTGCCTGCCTCTACTCCGCCGGGTGAGCAGAGGCCCCGCCTCGTCGTGACTCGGATCGGCGAACCTCAGGAGGAGGGCGGCGACATAATTTTCAATGTGGGCGTGATCGTAGAGGTGAAAAGCGTGGTTGAGAGCCCGACCCCTCTGCCAACGATTTTCACCCTCGTGAACGACACCGCGTACCCCATTTGCGATGGGTATATTGTGATTGACTCGGACACTTCGCGGGGGAACACCCTGCAGGAGTACTTCCTCCATGGGCTCACGATCCCTGCCTACGGCTCGCTGATCCTGAACGACGTGCTGAACGTGGGCATGAACTGGTCCTTCGGTGGCCTGTGGACCGACGGGGATGGAGTGGTGCATCCCGTCATGGCGTTCGACACGCGGGGGCCTTCTCCCCTGGGGGCACCCTACTCCGACGTCCTCGGGGGCGATTACCCCGTCACTGGCCAGGGCGCGGCCGAAGCTGCTCTCTACCTGCCGCAGCCCATTCCGGACCCGTTCCTGTCGTACATGCAGATCCAGCCGGGGATCACGCCGTTCCAGATCTATGCCTTCAGCGATGGGGAGCTCATCGGCCACGGGACGGCCTACATGCTTCCCGAGCCGACGGGGCTCCTTGGCCTCGGCCTGGTCGCCCTTGTTGCACGGCGCCGAAGGCGCGCAAGAACCCACCGTTGACACAGATCCTTCTCGCTGCCGCAGCGTCTCCTGTACGCCCGAGGGCGGCCTATGGCTCGCCGCCGAGGTCGGCCCCGACGTGCCCCTCGAAAACGTCGAGGCCATCTGCGCCGCCCTCGAGAAATACCGCGCCTACTTCCGCTGAGGGGAGTGGGAAGGGACCTCAGGGACCAAAGGGACCCAAGGGACGCGGGGAAACCACTCTCGCTCTGGTCGCTTTGGTCCTTTTGGTCCCCTGGGTCCCTTGGCCCGCCCGTGCGTGCCCCGCAGGCGTCTATTCCTGAGCCTCCGCCATCTTCGCCGCCTTGCGGTCGAGGCGCAAGGCCCAGACCCTGATGGGGTTATGGAGGAGGACGACGCCGAAGCGGGCGTCGTAGTGGAGGGCGCTGTTCCAACTGAATGGCGGCCGGTCCTTATGACCGTGCGCCTCCTGTGAATGGTGGTGCCGGACGCCGCCCAGCATAGCGCCCCGCCCGCGCGGGGTCAACACTTGACACGGCAAGGCCGTTAGCGTAGGCATGAGGGGGTACGCGTTCGCTCGCCGCATCCCTTGCAGGAGGTCCGCCGTGAGAGCCCATCGCACCCTGAGCGTGGCCCGATGCCTGCTGGTGGCCGTCGCCGCGTGGCGGGCCTGCGCTGCCGCGCAGCCCGACACGCAGACGAAACGGACCGATTGGTGCGAGGTCTCCGCCCCGAAGACCATCAAGGTCGGCGAGCGGGTGGAACTCCGCGTCAAGCTCACCGCAGTGGAGGGCAAGGTGTGGGTCTCGTGCGACCTGAAGACGCAGGACCACCGCATGGTCCGCTGGGGCGGCCCCCCGAAACCCGCCGCGAAGGGCCAGGAGCTTGTCTGGAGCCTGCCCGTCGCCGACGTGCCGAACCTGGTCTCGCTCTATGCGCTCCTGTACGCGACCCGCAACGAGAAGGACGACTGGCAGAAGGCCCTCGCCCAGACGAGCAGCCCGCCCATCGCCGTCGCCGGCCGCTCGCCGCTCGTTGACCTCACCTACAAGAAGAGTTGGCTCTGGGTGGACGCCTCGAACGGCGGGAAGCCGCTCGTCTCGGGCGACACGTGGGAGGTCCCCGTCGAGTACTGCCTCGACCCCGCCGACCACTGGCAGAAGACCACGCTCACGATCTGGGGCACCGGGCCGTGGATTGACGTGCCGGACGGCAAGTACACGACGAAGCGCCAGCACATCGGCTACCCGGGACTGAGCGCGACGCTCGAGCTCACGCAGCCGGGCCGCGGCCGCCACGTCTTCACCTTCAAGGTGCCGCAGGACCTGGACCTGGTGCGCACGAACAACCGCGTGCTGCTGATCGCCGGGTTCCGCGACGCGACTGGCCAGGCCTGGCCGTGGCATCACCGGGCCAACAACAGCTTCGTCCGCCGCCGCGGCTTCTTCGAGATCGAGACCGACGTGCCCGGGCACCTCTTCACCTACGAGGAGCCGGTGCGGATCGCGCTCCGCCTCAAGAACGCAGGGCAGCCGGGCGAGAAGAAAACGCTTCGCTATCGGGTGCACGACACGGCCGGCGCCGTCGCGGCCGAGGGGCAGAGGGACTTCACCGCCGAGAAGGAAGGGCAGAAGGTGTGGCTCGACCTCGACCTGAAGCGCCGCGGGGTCTTCCTGCTCGAGGCCGAGGTGCCGGGCTGGGAGACGCGGCGCACGACCTTCGCCCGCATCCCCGACCTGAAGGCGATCGCGCGGGGCCGGCCGACCCGCTTCGGGATGACGAACCATTGGGACGCCCCGTCCGAGGAGGCCTGGGCCATCGCCCAACGGCTCGGCCTGAGCACCTGCCGCCGCTTCACGCCCTGGTACAGGCTCCAGCCCGGCCCCGACGTCTATAAGCTCGACGAGTTGGAGCGGGAGCTGGAGGCCGCGGCGAAGTACGGCGTCAGCGAGTGGCTGTGCATCGTGGACCCGCCGCCGTTCGCCTTCGCGGGCAAGCCCGAGGTGGTCGGCTACCGCGCGTTCCACTTCGAGGAGGGGGTGTGGCGTGACTTCGTGACGGCGGCGACGACGCGGCTCAAGGGGAAGTTCCTCGGCTGGGAGTGGCTCAACGAGATCACCCCCGGCGGCTGCGAGGACCCCGTGGGCACCTACGTGAAGATGTGCCGGCTCGGGACCGAGGCGGCGAAGGCCGTTGACCCGACCCTGGTGACGATCCTGGCTGGGGGCCTGTTTCCGAGGGCCTTCCGCAGCGCGGTCCTGACGGCCGGCGTGGGGAAGTGGATTGACGTGCTGCCGGTCCACTACCAGAACGGCGACGGGATCGCGGAGGCGCGGCAGGACCTCGATGCGGCGGGCCTCAAACACGTCGCCGTGTGGGAGGACGAGTCGGCGAAGGGGCTGAACGCCTGGGCCGTCCCGCCCCTCGAGGAGCTCCAGAACACCGCTCAGTGCGCCTGGGTGCTGCGGCAGTGGACCGACGAGTTGGCGGCCGGGTGCGAGAAGCTCATCTACTTCGGCGGCAAGGGCGACGCCGCGGGCAACTTCGGCTACCTGCTCGACGACCTCGGCCCGCGCCCCGTCGCGGCCACGCTGGCCGTCCTCACGAGCAAGCTGTTCGGCGCGAAGCCGCTCGGCGTGTTCACGCTAGGCAAGGGCGGCCTGCTCCACCTCTTCGAGCGCGAGGGCAAGCCGGTGCTCGTGGCGGCCACGTATGAGCCGGGCGGCGAGGCCGTGCCCCTGTGCGTCGGCACGGAGCGCGTCGTGCTGACCGACTACCAGGGCAACGAGGCAACCCTCTCCGCCCCGGGCGGGAAGGCGGAACTGCGGCTCTCGGAGCTGCCGCTCTTTGTCGAGGGCGGCGACCTCGACACGCTCAAGGCCTACGTGGTGCCCGAGGTCCACGTCGCCCGCGTCGCCGCCGGCACGTCGGCCAGCGTGGCCCGGGCGCGGCGGATCGCCCCGCGCGTCAGCGCCGTGCGCGGCCTCGGCGCGAGCCTCGCCGTCCGCCTCCGCAACCTCTACGGCCGCCCCCTGTCCGGCACCGTGCGGGTCGAGCTCCCCGAGGGCTGGCCCGCCCGAGAGCCCCTGGCCTTCTCGCTCGCGAAGGGCCAGGACGAGGTCCGCCCCATCCTGCTGAGCGTGCCGAGCAACGCCGAGCCGCGGGACTACCCCGTCCGGCTCACCTTCACGCTCGACGACAAGAAGCTGCCGCCCGTCGAGAAGTCGGTTGTCCTCTGCATCCTCACGCCCGACATGCTGGGCAACCTGATGCCGAACGGCGACTTCGAGACGCCCGACGCGGCGGGCACCGGCCCCGAGGGCTTCGGCGTCAACGGCCAGACGAAGCTATGGGCCAAGGCCGAGGGCCTCCACGACGGCCTCGGCCAGCACGTGCTCAGGTTCCAGGGCTCGGCCAACTGGGAGCACTGCGGCCGCACCATTCCGCTCCGCGGCGGCCAGACCTATCTCTACTCCATGTGGGTGCGGAACGAGAGGATGCAGGCCGGCTCCAACATGACCCAGCACCTGGCCGATGGCCGCGAGGTCCGGCTCTACGACGTGCAGGTCATCGCCTGCGGGAACGACAACCCCTTCTGGCAGCTCTTCACCTGCCGCAAGGAGATGCCGCCCGACACCCAGCGCGTGAGCTTCACCCCCGTTGTCAAAGGGCCGGGCTGGGCGGCCTTCGACAACCTCCGCGTCACGCTGTTCGAGGGCAGCGACTACGCCGCCGAGGCCCGCCGCGCCAAGTCGGCCCCCAAGATTGACGGCAAGCTCGACGACTGGGACAAGACGTGCCCCGTCCCGCTCATCGGCCGCAACCAGCTCACCATCCGCGCCGACGGCTACGCCTGGTCGCCCGATGACCTCAGCGCCATCGCCTACGTGACGTGGGACGACGCGAACCTCTACCTCGCGCTCCACGTCCGCGACAACGTCCACCACGCCGCCGGCTCCGGCCAGCCGCTGGGCGCCGCCTTCCTTCAGGGCGACAGCGTCGTCCTCGGCATTGACCCCACCAAGCGCGGCCCCGACGCGGACTCCAAGGCGTTTGCCTACTACATCGCCTCGACAGTGCCCGGCGGCGGGAGCGGCAAGCACACCCTCTTCCGCCCGCAGCAGCACAGCGGCGGGCGAACGCCTGGGCACCTGTTCCGCGACTCCTCCATCTACGACCTGGCGGTCACGCCCGGCAGCGGCGCGTGCGTCTACGAGCTTCGCATCCCGCTGGCCGAGTTGGGCGTGCAGGGCGCCGTCGGCACGAAGATCGGCCTCTCGCTCCAGCTCAACGACAGCGACGGCAAAGGCCCCGTCGCTCAGATGAACTGGGGCGGCGGCCTCCACCCCAACTGGTATCCCCGGGGCTTCGGGATCGTCACCCTCGTCGAGTGACTTGTTGGGATCGCCATTCGCCCATTCTCGGCCTTCCGGCTCAGATTCGCGTGCGATTCTCCGTTTTCGGCGCACTCGTTTGGCGATTCTCGGCCTTCCGGCTCGGAGGAGTCCAGAGTCGCCAGACTCGCCAGAGTCGCCCACTTTTGCGCCCCCTGGGGTCAGGCCACAACTTACAACTTAACTCATCTCCGCTTGCCCCGAAACGCCCCCGTCGCGCCGCGCCCCCTGCAGGTTGTGGCCGGTTCCGGGCAAACCACAACCTGCTGAGTCGCCTGACTCGCCTGAGTCGCCGGTTCATGGGGGAGGTCTCGTCAGCCCCACGTAACCGTACGCTGCGGACTCGTCCGAAGTCAAGGGGCTGGCAGGCCCGGCCTCGATGGGACTGACCTGTCCCACACGAATTCACCACCAACCAGCCCAAGCCTGACAATCCCCCACCGTCCGACCCCTCCGCCAACCGCATCTCCTTGCGCATCAAGAGCTTATGGGTGTCAGGCACCGAAGCTCCGAAGCCCTGTCCCAAATCGATCAAATCCGGCCACGCCACCGCGCATACCCGACTGCTCCGCTCGGCACAGCCGACAAGCCCCCATCGCCTTCGCAGAGGTACCCTCTTCTGCCACCTGGAGGGTTCATCGTCCGCCATCGCCCGCCCCCTCGGCTTTGCTCTCCGCCTTCATTCCCTTGCCTCATTCCCCTTCCTCCCTTTCTGCCCGCCAGAGAGGAAGATCGGCAAAGGAATGGGGGCGAAGAGGCGCGGCGGCGGAGCCTGTCCTGAGCGAATTCCAAGGAACGCCGCTTTTCCTCCTGCCCGCAAGACGCCCCGCACTCCACCGAATGACTGAAAAAGGAAGTTTGACACCGCTCCTCAAACGCCGCTCCTCGCCGCTCCTGCGAGCGCAATAGGTGACAGATGAGCATGGGACAAGTGATGCAGTCACGACCCGAGCCCAAAGCCCAGTCTCTGTTGACAGGAGCCTACGACCCGCTATGATGGAGGCCATGTGAGTGCGTGCCAACTTGCGTGAACACCCCCTTTCCAGCAGTGGTCATGAAGCGAGGTGAGAAGTGGGTGCTCTCACAGCTCCCAAGTTCAACCACGATCTCGTCTGCATCGCCGACGATGCAAGGCTTGCCGCATCGGTGTCCTCCTTCGTTGGCGCGCCGGACGAGTACCTCGCGGTCCTGATCGGGCCCCGCATGAAGCGCCCTGACGCTCCGAGCGAGGTTGCCCGTCGGTGTAACGCATGCGCCAGAGTCGCAGCGCGTCATGTTGTTCTGGCCGGCCTGGAGAAGGAGGCAGAACAGGCGCTACGGGCAGCGCGCCCTGATTTCAGTTTCTTGACGGTCAACTCCGTTGAAGAAATGCGTTCTAAACTCGGTCCTTTCCGCCACGGACCTCTACGGGGTGTTACGAAGTGTCGACCGGAACAGCTGGGTGTGGGTCTCCTGATGGCCAAGAGGGTTGGCGAGCTTCTCGAGGTCGAGAATGGCGCCCCAGGCCTGAATCCCCTCCAGAGCGGAGATGCAGCTGCCTCGCACGTGGTGGTGCTAGACGATCATGATCCCCTTGCGCAGGTACTGGCGGCAAACTATGCCTCCAGCCTGAGAGCGGACCTTGCCGTCATCCCGGAAGGCGAGGATGTAGTTTGTGCGCACGTTTACCAGGAACTAGATGAGCGCGCTAGATTCCGCGGCGATACCAGGGGCGAGCGGGCACTAAAGTCGCTTGGGTCGCTACGGGCTTCGCTCACTTCGCACCTCGCATTCGGCCAGCGTGAATTCGTGACGTTCATCACAAGGGGCATTCCGTATGGCTACTTCTACCGTGAAGCTCCCTCAACACACCTATTCTCGCAGCCACATCTGGGTGAGTTGATCATCGCTGGCATCTACACAGCAGAAATTGGGGCCGAGTGCTTTGCGGCTGTGCTGATTGACCCCGGCCATTTTGGCAGCTCGGAGACCGGAGCAATCGCCACCACGCTAAGGGACAAAGGCGTTGTTGTTGAGGTGCTTGCAGGAGAGGATGCTGCCGTCGATCGCACCATGGACTACATATGCGCTTACCCATACGATCTGCTGTTCATCTGCAGTCATTGCGGCGAGTTGCCGGGAATCAGGTCCAAGATCAAGGTGCCCGATTCGGAAGGATGTATGCATATTGTCGAGATCGAGGAGACCCCTTCGTTCAGTTCTCTGGCGCTGAAGGCATCTCCTAGTGAGCTTATCGAGGTCTTTGTGTTGTTGCGTCCCGTCGCTATTGATGGGATCCCTTGGCATTCCACCGGGCCGGAACTCAAGCGGCACTATGGGGCGGTCTTCAGCTGCCTCCGGAAGACCCCGCCGACAGAACGGGAGGTACTCAGCCGAGAGCGGGTATCGCACGCCCAGTTCACAACTGGTATCTGGCTAAGCGATGGCCCCTTCATACTCCGATCAGTGCAGACAGTGGATACCGCCCTATCCCCTGTTGTGTTCAACAACGCGTGCGTCTCGTACTATGACGGTGCGCAGGCATTGACGTTTGCGGGTGCGCGATCCTATGTGGGCACACTGGCCCCGGTTCCGACGGTCGCGGCCCAGCGCCTGGCCGAGCGTGTGTTCGCGGGATTTGACAAGGAGCAACCGCTGGCGCACGCGCTTTGGGGCGCACAGTCTGAGGTCTTCGCTGACCCCGATGATCGCACATACATCCATGTGGGGTGCCATTTCAACACGGTCCGCGCGCCTCACAGGGATGCGCCAACAGCGGTCAAGGAGCGCATTCGCGGAGCCAAGTCGAAGTACGCCCAGTTTGTCCGCAAGCATGACGGCGAGGCGGTCACACTAAGTCACAGATTCCTGCACTTCCTGTCGCAGTTCGGAGACTGACCAGAGGCAGCAGGGCATTGGGGACCTGTGAGATACAGAGATTCTGCAATTCCTGTGATATCCATGAGCAAGCCCGTCAAGCCGTAAGCGGGCCTCCCAAACATCCCTTCGGCATCGTCGGGCTCCGACGCGCCAGGGGCTGAAATCCGAGGCCGGCCCCAGTCACCCTATTCGCCTCTGCGAAAGCAATGCGCCATTGTGAAGTGGGCGGCACGTTCGCTTGGCAGCCCGCGAAGTGGGCGAGCCAGTCGTGGCCCAGGGCGACCAAAGGGAGCCCTGGGGAACGGAGCGCCCCCCAGCATGAGCCCCTGAAAGGGGCGATTCATGGCCGTCTGAATCGCCCCCCGTTCGGGGGCTCCCACGTGGGGGCAGCCTACCCAGGGCTCCCTTTGGTCGCCCTGGGCTACGGCTGGGTCGCCCCCGTTCAGGGGCTACGCGGCGCACATTACTTCCGTACTTCCGCAGAGGTCAATAACGGCTCGCACTTCGCCATGTCCGCAAGGGGGTCCGGCCACTTGGTCCCGCTTCGAGAGGTCTTGGTCGGCTCGGCTCCTGATGTCCCAGCAGTGTGTAAGGCACTGTCAGCGCTGCCAGCGGTATACGGCAGTAGTCTCACTTCAACGCCTTCTCCACCTCATCCGCCATTCTGTAGAGTTGCACTGCGGCGTCGTTCCAGCCCGCCGGGTCCGGGATTAGTCGGAGGCGCGGCGTGGAGCCCTCGCCGTCGTTGTAGCGGTAGTTGGCGAGGTAGGATAGCATCCGGGTCCGTTCGTCGCAGAGTTCCCGGGCGCGTTTGGCTAAGTCAGGGCCGAGCTTCGCTTCCTGGTCGAGGAGCGCGTTCTGGACAAAGATCCGCGCCTCGGCCTCCTGGAGGCCCTCCTGCATTATCCGGACCCGGCAGGTGGTGACCGGCCCGGCCTCGCCGGGGCCCACGAACCACAACGCGGTGCTCTCACTCAGGCCGCAATTGGCAAAGGTGCCGCCGGCGTTGCCCATTCCGCCCGCGACGGCGTACCATTCATTGCCCCAGAAGTCCGCGCCCCAGGACCCGAACCCCTGCCACGTGTAGCCGCCGGTCTGCGACAGAAGAACGGCCTCGGGCGCGACCCGGAGCCGGTTGACGCCGGCGCAGTGGTCATTGTCCAGGGTCGGGGAGCGCGAGCGCGAGGCCGCGAGCATGTGAAAGGGGAAGACCTTGTCCCGCCAACCGTACCGGGGTTTCCAAAGAGGGGTGTCGGTCTCGTCCATCCATCTCGCGGTGTTGACCGTGGCGAACATCCAGGAGTGGCTGCCGAGAATGTCCGCGGGCTTGAGGCCGCCCAGCCGCCAGGAGACGGGGGCGACGTGAGTCGTGACCATCCATTTGGTGTCGGGTGCCAGTTGGCGCAGGTCGGCGAAGTTGTTCGGCATCCCCTTGCCCGAAGCAGGCGGCCCGAAGCTCTGGGCGATGTATCCGAACATCATGGACTTCTCGATCCCCCGCCTGGCGAGGATTTCGCGCATCCTTTCGACCACCGGCTTCCAGAAGGCCAACGCCTCCGGCGTTCCCCACTTGGGCGGCAGGAGTTCCTTCAACTCGCCGGTCTTCGGATCAAGCTCCGTGCAGAGCGGCTGATCCGGGTTCGGCCCGTTGTACTGGCTGTACTGGGCGATGAAGAGACAGACGACGGGGATCTTGCCGAGATGCTTGACGGCCGTGTCAAGGTACCTCTCGGCAATGGATGTGTCGGCCCGGTATGTGCCGTCCGCCTGTCTGACCCAGCGGACCATGGCGGCGCGGTTGCCGAGGTGCGTCTTGGCGACCAAGGGGATGAAGAGGTCCTTGGTCCCGACCTGTCCGAGTACCTCGAAGACCTTGTCGAGGAGCTTCCAGTGCCCCTCGGACCACATGGCGACTTTGTAGTATGCGGCAATCGCGTCCGGGCACTCGAGGAAACTGACATAGTTGCTGAAGGCGGTCGTGTCCGGCAGGGTCCAGTCGCCGACGACCTCCATGACCAGCGAGGTCGCTATGTGCTTCTCACCCTCAGCGGTTACAGTCACAGTCCCCCGGTACTCGCCGGCCCTGGCGCTGCGCGGCACCCGAATACTCAGCCAGACCGGTTGCATGGGCGGGAAGGTCCGACCGAAACTCCAGGGGGTCTTCACGATCTCCTTCGGTGCCGTCGGTTCCAGAATATCGTAGAGGGTCCAACCTCCGGTGCCCTTGAGATTGCTCCCGCGGAAGCCGTCGGCGAGTCGCGGGTAGGCGATGGTGATGGCCGAGGCCGGGATGACACCGGCCGTGCCCTTGAGTTCCGTGACCTCGACCTTCAAGTTCTTGATCGGATCCGTCGAAGAGACCACGATCTGCCCGGAATAGGACCCGTTTTTCAAGCCCCGCAGACGCACGGGCTGCAGAGCCTCGTTGGGATCACCGTAATAGGAGGGGTCCACCTCCACGTCCGCCGGGAAGTTCCATGCCCGCAGCCCCTTGGGCGGTGCGACATTCGGGGTGATGGCGCTCTCCGCGGCGGTGGTCAGCTTCACGTCTTCGAGCACGGCCCGGTCCCACCATGAAGCGGCCCAGTTGACGGCGAACAGGGACTTCTTCCCGTCGTAGTAGCTCGGGGAAGTGAACATGCCCTCCCATGCCGGCGCCCGGTGGATCTCGATGGCCAGGACATTTGTTCCCTTGCGGAGCATGGAGACTGGGACCTTCGCCTCGAGCGTCCGGCACCGGGACTTGTAGCGTTTCACGACCTCCGGATCCTTGGAGACGAAATTGCCGGGATATGCGCTGTCCGCGGCCGCGGCGTGCCAGTTCCAGTTGCCGCCCCAGATCACGGACCCGATCTCGCTCCGCAGTGCGATGGCATGCTGCTTGTCCGCCTCCTTATCGCGGGTGCCGTTCAGGAAGATACCCTGTTCGATCAGCACGCCCTCGGGATCGACGTAGGCATCCTTGGGGTAATCCTCGGCCAGAGTCTTGGGCTTGATCTCGCCCTGGGGAAGAAAGGCCCGGCCGATCTCCTTGCCGTTGAGGTACGCCACGGCGCCGCCCCGGAAGCGGAGGGTCAGGGAGAGCTCCTTTGCCCTGGCCGGGTCCGGAACCTCGAACTTGCCCCGCAGGCAGCGGAGCGCGATCAATCCGTAGAGTTCCCGCTGGGGATAGGGGTCCCGGATCCAAGCGCTGTCGTCAAAGTCCGGGGCCTGCCAGTTGGCCGTCGGCCAGGCCGAGCCGTGGACCCGTTTGGCGGGCAAGATCTCCACGGAGACGAGTTTCTGCGGCAGGGCCCAGCCCGGCTGGTTGCAGTAGTAGCGGATCGCCTCGCCCTTGCCGCTCCGTCCCACGCGCGGCATCATGGGGTCCACGGAGACCAGTTCGCCCTTCTCGGTCCGTGCCACGTCGGTCTGCCAAGTCTGGAACCCCCGCCAGATCGTCCCGGTCGGGACCTTGCCGTCGGGCGACCATGAGCGCGTCTGGAGGATCGTCACAACCGGGGCCGGCTCGGCAGGCGCGGCCCTCTCCTGCGCCAGGACTTCAGAAGACCCCAAGATGGCCAGTGCTATTGAGAGAATCACTGCTCGACCGGCCATTCTTCGCAAGAACTCTCTCCTCAAGTGCAGGTGCCCGCGCTGGTGTCGGGGGCCTGGGTGTCCCTCACGTGGCGAGGTCGAGGACGGTTGTGCCGGCCTTGAGGGGGAAGGCGGCGTAGGTGGCCTTGCCCTCGACGAGGAATGTGCCGCTGCGGAAGTCGCGGCGGGAGGCGACCGGGCGGAGGTCGGCGCCATTGACCTGGACCCGCTTCGCAGCACAATCGTCGAGCTTGAGGGTGAAGTTGTCGGTCGGGAACTTGGTCGTGACCGTCACCTTGCCTTCGGCAGCCGCGATGTCGGACAGCTCGCGGGCCATCCAGTAGTGGCCGATCTCAGAGTTCTTCATCCAGAGCGTTTTCGTCTTATCGGGATCGTAGGCGTCGAGGCGGCGCTTGACGGTCTTGAGGACGCCGAAGCCGAATTCCTCGCCCTCGAAGTAGAAGCCGGGCCAGTGGCCGCACAGCACGCAGGGCAGCTCCTTCTCGAGGACGGCCGGCAGGCGGCCGCCCTTGAGGTCCTCGGTGATGAAGCGGTCGGGGTCGCCCTTGTCGAAGCCGGTCCACGAGCCGAACCAGTCGCCGGCGCAGGCCCAGACGCTGGCGATGGCGATGCCCTTCTCCTTCTGCACGTGCCATAGGGGCACGCTCGGGGGCCTCTTGCTGTCGAGCCAGAGGAAGTAGAAGGGCCGCGGGTTGTTGTTCACGCGCAGCGCGGCGTCGAGGATGGCCTTCGAGTAGGCCTGCTCCTTCTTCTTGCCGAAGGCGCCGGGGCTGGTGACGCCTTCGCATGGAATGCCGGCGTTCTTGAGAAGCTGCATCGCCGTGGCGATATAGTCGGTGAGCGGCTCGACGGGCGGGTCGTACCACTCGACCTGCTCCCACTGGTTCGTGAGCGTCATCGTCTTGATGTCCACGACGTGCGAGTGGGTGAGCATTTCGGGCGTGAGGTCGAAGTTGGGCCAGATGGTTTCCTTCGTGAGCTTCAGCCAATCGGCGAGCAGGTGGCGGGGATGGTCGGGGAAGCCCTGGTCCACGCGGCCCTGGCCTGCGGGGAAGGGGATGAAGCTGAACTTGCCGCGAATGCCCTGTTCCCCGCACCACTCGCCCCATTTCTTCGCGAAGTCCACGGGGATGGTGCGGGAGAGCTTCGGGACGCGCGGATTGCCCTCCCAGCTCGCGGGCGGCAGGTCGGGGCGGTGCTTGGGCCGCCAGGCGAGCCACTGGTGCATCCAGTAATAGGTGAGGTTGATGACGGGGCACGAGTCGTCAATGATCAGAGACAGCGGCGTGCGCAGCAGCGGGTTGCAGACAGTGGCGTTCATGCTCCAGTGCTCCAGAAAAACAGGCGGCCCGCCGAACACGCGAACCACGCGAACGGGCACGAGGGGTCAGAGCCAGAGAATCCTGACCTCTCGGGAGAGTTGGCGGAACTCGGGGTCGCCGGTGACGACCTCGATGTCGCGCTGCTTCGCGAGCGCGGCGGCAAAGCAGTCGCCGAAGGCCAGCTTGTGCCTGGCTTTGAACCGCGCCGCCTGCTGGGCAAGCTCCCAGTCGGCAGGCACAACCACGAGTCCCAGACTCAAGAGCGCATCCACGGTGGCATTGGCTTGAGAGTCGCCACGCGTGCGGGCGGTGGTGTACCAGACCTCGCCGAGGTTCACCACGCTCACGAGGGCAGGCAGCCCTTGCTCGGACGCCTCGGCGAGCAGGGCCTCGACCTTGGGCGCGCCCGGCTCGTCCTGCACGAAGGCCAGGAGCGCCCAACTGTCGAACACCCGTGGTTTGGCCGGCATCTCATTCCTCCCGCTCACGGCGCCGTTCCGCCATCAACTCCTGAAGAACGCCCGAGCCCTTGAGCATGCCACGGACTTTCCTGATGTAGTCCCGCGTCACGGGCCGAAGGACGATGCGCCCGCCTTCCTCGCGGAAGTTCACCTTCGTCCCTCGCTTGATGCCGAACTTTCGCCGCAGGTCGGCCGGGATCACGACCTGGCCCTTTATGCTGGTCGTGGAAGTCATCGTGCTCATCGCCTGCTCCTTGTATTACCTCCTGACTGAAGTATACCCGATCTCAATTAGTAAAACAAGGGGGCCGTCAATGAGGGGTGGCCACCCTGCGGACCACTGTTCCCCTGGGGCCTTGCGCAGAGCGACGATATGGGCGGCGATCTGGCGGCGGGTCTGGTGGCATGATTTCGGGCAAGGGCAGGAGACGCGCCGGCGCACTTGGGCCTTGCGAGACAGCTTGCCCCGGAATACAATGGCCGGGTGGGGAGCAGGGGACAGTGTTGTTGTGGGCCGAGTCACGAGGGACCGCACGCCAATGAGCAGGATCAGGACCGTAGCCGGCAGGGCCATTCTGGCCATCTTCGCGGCGGGGGCCATCGGGAGCGGGGCCGAGGCAGAGCCTGCCCCGGCGAAGAAGTCGCTGCGGGCGCTCCTCGACGCGCCGCTGCTCTTCGTGAAGCGCCACTCCTACTCGGGCATCCATATCTACGACACTTACTACAAGTGGCCCCCGGGCGGCGGCGGGATCTACGTCGTCGAGAACCCCTCGGCCCCGGCTGCCGAATGGAAGATCCGCCCCGTCGTTGACCCCACGACGCCCGAGACCCTTGGCGTCGGCGTCTACACCCACCCCGAGCTCTCGTGGGACGCCAGGAAGCTGCTCTTCTGCTTCAAGGGCGAGCCGAGCGGCTCGACCAGCATCTACGAGATCGGCGTGGACGGCGCTGGCCTGCGGCGGGTGACCGACCCTAAGCCCACGTGCGTGAACTACAAGGGCTCCTTCGGCGGCGGCATGCACGACATCGCGCCCTGCTACCTGCCCGACGGCCGCATCCTGTTCACCTCCACGCGGCCTGCGGGACTCGTGCCCTGCTTCAACTCGGGCGTCAACATCCTTCACGTGATGAATGCCGACGGCTCGGACATCCAGCCGATCTCGGTCAACAACGTCAACGAGTTCGACCCCTGCGTCCTGCCCGACGGGCGGATCCTCCACGGCCGGTGGGAGTACGTGGACAAGAATGCCCTCACCCAGCAAAGCCTGTGGACGGTTTTCCCCGACGGCACGAACGAGACGGCGCTGTTCGCGAACAACATGGTGCACCCCGAGGCCACGCTCGACGCCCGCCCCGTGCCTGAGGCGCCGCACCTGATCGCCTCGACCTTCGCGCCCCACAACTCCACGCCCACCGGCACCGTGGCCATCATTGACACCCACGTGAGCAAGAACAGCCCCGACGCCATCTCCAACTTCGAGACCCCGAAGAACCCGACCAACGACCGCGGCTTCTCTTGCGAGCCTTGGCCCCTCTCGAAGGACGTGCTCATCTACAGCGGCAGGCCCCCCGGCTCGAAGCGCAACGCGCTGATGATGATTGACCGCGAGGGCGACCGCGAGGTGCTCTACTCCGACCCCGACATCTCCTGCTATGCGCCGATGCTCGTCAAGCCGCGGCCCGTGCCACCCATCCTTGCCAGCAGCAAGGAGCGCGAGCAGACGACCGGCCGCTTCCTCCTCCTCGACGTCTACCAGGGCCTCGTCGGCCGGGGCGTCGAGCGCGGCGAAGTGAAGCAGCTCCGCGTCATCGAGGAAACCTCGCGCGTCAGCCCCACGCCCGGCGGCGCGATGAACCAGGTGTTCCTGATGAGCGGCGTGCTCGCCTGGAGCGCGAAGAACTACCTGGGCGTCGTGCCCGTCGAGGCCGACGGCTCGGCCTGCTTCGAGGCCCCCTCGGGCCGCGCGCTCTACCTCCAGGCCCTCGACGCCGAGGGGCGCATGGTCCAGAGCATGCGCACCTTCGTCCAGGCCGCGCCCGGGGTCACCCGCACCTGCATCGGCTGCCACGAGCACAAGTACGCCACGCCCACCAGCGCCAACGAGATTCAGGCCCTCAAGCGCGAGCCGAGCCAGCTCGCCCCAGAGTCCTGGGGCAGCGGCTTCATTGACTACCCAAGCATGGTCCAGCCCATCCTCAACAGGCAATGCGTGAGCTGCCACGGCGGCGAGAAGGGGTTCGCCGGGCGCCTCGACCTCACGGGCGGCTGGACCGAGTATTTCACCAACAGCTACGAGAACCTCATCAGCCGCCGCGAGACGCAGGTGGTCGCCCACCTGATCGCGGGCATCGACTGCATGAACGGCACGGCGCTCTTCTCGGTGCCGATTCGCCCGCCGCGCTTCCACGGCTCGGGCGCCGCCCCGCTCGCCAAGGAACTCGTCGGCAGCCACAAGGAGCAGGGCCGCATCGAAAGCCTCTCCCGCACCGAGCGCGACCTCATCATGGCCTGGATTGACACCAACGGCCTCTTCCACGGCACGTGGGACTACACGCAGCACGGCTGTTCCGTGAAGGCCTGGGGCGGCATCCAGAAGGCCCTCCAGGCCGAGATGAGCGCCGCCGGCTGCAACAAGTGCCACACCTACTTCGACTCCGACTGGTTCAACCTCGAGCGCCCCGAGTTCAGCCGCATCCTCCGCGCGCCCCTCGCCGCGGGCAAGGACGGCTATGGAGCCGCCATGTGCCGGGACCGCAAGGTGGACCCGACGCGGAAACGCGTCCACGTTCTCCGCACCGGCTACATCCATGGCGTGACGCCCGTTGACCATTTCAAAGCCCCGCCGCCTGCGCCACTGCCTGAGGATGAAGGCCAGCCCGTCATCTCCTTCGCCTCGACCGCCGACCCGCGCTACCAGGCGATGCTGGCCATCATCCAGAACGGCCGCCGCCTCGCCCTCGCCGCGCCGCGGGCCGACATGCCGGGCGCGAAGCTCCTCCCCGGCGCGCACCGCCAGTTCCTGCCCACGCCACTGCCCGACCCGCTGCCCGCCCTGAAGGCCAGCGTGGACGCCGACTGCATCGTGCACCTGGCCTGGGAGCGCTCGGCGCGCACCATCGGCCTCTCGGCCGAGGTGCACCGCGGCAAGACGCCCGACTTCACGCCGAGCCAGGACACGCTGGTCGTCGCCACCCAGCTGTTCCAGCACGACGACCCCGGCGCCGAACCCGGCCCGCAGCACTACGCCGTGGTGCTCGTGAGCGACCAGGCCAGCGCCTACAGCCCGCCGCGCGACGCTCCGCCGATGCCCCTCCGCAGCGCGCCCATCCGCGCCGCTGTCGCGGTTCCGCCCCCGCCGGCGCCGCCTGCGCCCTTGGGCCTCAAGGCCACGCCCGCGCCCGGCCGCGTGGACCTCCAGTGGCAGGAGGCCCCCGGCTCCCGCGCGCGGTACAACGTCTATCGGGCCAAGGCCGGCGCCAACGACTTCCAGCGCCTCACCGCCGAGCCGATTCCCGAGCCGCGCTACAGCGACAGCACGGCCCCCGACGGGGTCGAGCACGCCTACACAGTGCGCGCCGTGAGCGCTCGCGGCGCCGAGAGCGAGGCCGCGACGCCCGTCGTCGCAGCCCCGATGCGCGAGGTGAAGGAGCCGGTCTTCGTCGCCGCCTTCGCCGAGAATGCCGATGCGACGCTCTTCGGCGGCGGCACCGCGAAGGGCACGCTCCACGGCAAGGCCAAGGTGGCCGAAGGCGCGCTCGACGTCTCGGCCGGCGGCTACGCGACCTTCGACCACCGCGCGGAGTTCGACCTGGGCCAGCGCCTCTCCGTCGAGTGCTGGATGAACCTCGCCCCAGCCGGGCAGATGCCCGTCGTCCTGAGCTGCGGCCATTGGAATCAGGCGGGCTGGTTCCTCCAGCGGATCGGGGGGCACTGGCGTTGGCACGTGGGCGGGATTGACTGCGATGGCGGCAAGCCCGAGGCCGGGCGCTGGATGCACGTGGTCGGGACGTATGACGGCCAGACCGCCCGCCTCTACCAGGATGGGCGGCTCGTGGCCGAGAAGGCGGGCGCTGCAAACCTCGCGCGCTGGAGCGGCCCGCTCCACGTCGGCCAGTACAGCGGCGGCCCCGGCCCGCAGTTCCAGGTGACTGGCCAGATTCGCAGCCTCAAGGTCTACAGCCGCGTCGTGCCGCAGGGCGACGTCGCCGCCGCGGCGAAGGCCCAGCCAGCGACGAAACCGTGATCCCCTGTCTTCCTACTCCCCACTCACCTCGACCGGGCTGGCGTCCACGAGGGCGTTGTCTATGCAGAGGCCCACGTGAGTGATGGCTTTCAGCGGCTGCTCGAGCTTGGCCTCCATCGTCTTGTCGAGCACCTTGAACACGACCTTCTGGGCCTCCAGGTCCACGGTCACGGTCAGCTCGAACAGCTCGTTGCCCGTGATGTCGAGCTTCTCGACGGGCCCCGTGAAGTCCTTCAGCGGGCCCTGGATGATGTTGGCGGTCTTGGCCCGGATGCGGACGCCGCACTTGACGAGCTTGGGGTCCTGTGGCCCGTCGCCGAACGCGATAAAGCCGTTGAGCAGGTAGCCGCCGTCGTCGGGCGCGGCCTTCACCTTCGCCTTGAGAACTGCCTTCTTTGTGAGCGGCGCCTTGAGCTTGTTGAGCGCGAGGCCGACGATGTCCTTCCCCTGCCCCTGGAGGCGGTAGCCGAGCTTCGACTCGAACACGGCGCAGCCGGCGACGCGGTCGAAGTCCTTCTCCTTCGTGACGACCTTGGGCAGGGCGGGCTCGTCGGCAGCGGTCTGGACCGGCTCGTCGTCGGCGCGGGGGAGGGCCTTCGCGCCATCGCCGGCGAGGCAGATGACTTTGCCGTCGAGCGTGGCCAGGAAGAGCTTGCCACCCGCCGCAGCCATGCCATCGTGGACTGGGACAGCGTCGAGCTTGTAGCGGGCCACGGGCTTGCCGTCGGCTGCCGACACGGCCCACAGGCGCGCGCCGAGCTTGCCCGCGAGGGCGGCGGCCTGCTGGGCGAGGCCCTCCTGCACGTCCTTCTCGTCGGGCAGGCGGATCGCGCGCCGCTCGTCCACCACGTCGGGCGGGCCGGCCACGAAGAGCGTCCCGTCCGCGAGCACCATTGCGCGGGCAACGACGGAAGGCTGGTTGTGGACCCACCGCGTGCTCATCGCGGTCAGGTCGGCGTCGGGGAAGCGGCTGCGCGCCTTCCAGTCGGCCGCGTTGGCGTTTCGCCGGGGCGACGTGGTGTCAATGCGGCGGACCGCAGCGTTGACGCGGTTCATCGCGGCAGAATCGGCGGCCTTGGCCGCCGCGAAGAGGCGGTATTCGAGGACATCGGCGTTCGCCAGGAACTCGGGCTTGCGGCCGTAGCCGTAGACCGCATCGTCGCCGACGACGAGGATGCGGCCGTAGGGGGCGTAGCGGGCGGCGCGGAACCAGCCGCCCCAGCCCGAGGTGAACGACCGCCCGTAGAGCCAGTAGCCGCGGTGGAACCACGAGTCGTCGAGGAAGCCGATGGAGGAGAACAGGTGCGCGCCCTCGCCCACCTGGTCGGTGGCGGGACGGGGCGGGACCTCGAGGCGCTTGCCCTCGAGGTCGAGCCGCTGCGAGCGCATGTAGAGGAACTTGCCGTCGCTGGAGAGCACGTCGGGCAGGGCGACGGGCATGTCGAGGCCCTTCACGTGGACCTGGAGGCTGCCGCCCGTCGCGGGGTCGCGCTCGTCGAGGACGGCTTCGGAGAGCTTCCTGCCCGTAGCGGCGTCGAGGCGGATGAGACGCAGGCCGCCGTCGAGGAACATCGAGCGGCCCGCGACGAAGCTGGCCACGCTATTCTGCACCAGGACGCTGCCGCTGACGGGCCAGAGGGATTCGAGCTGCTCGAAGGCCCCGATGCGGAGGTCCCGCGGCCCGGCGCGGAAGCGCCAGGCCAGCGCGCCGTCGCTGGCCCGCAGGCAGTAGACCCACCCGTCGGCCGAGCCGAAGAGCACGCGCCCCTGCCACACGGTGGGCGGCGAATCCACGCGGCCGCCGGCCGTGAACGTCCAGGCAGCCTTGCCCGTCGCTGCGTCGAGGGCGTGGACGGTGTGATCGTCCACCGACGCGACGAGCAGCTTCCCCTCGGCGACGACGACGGATGAGAGCTTGCCGCCAATCTCCGTCGCCCACGCCAGTTTCAGCTCGGCCGGCACGGCCACCTTTGCGGCGCCGCTACGGGCCGGGTCGTGACGATAGGTCGGCCAGTCGGCCGGGTTGTCGGTTGTCGGTTGTCGGTTATCGGGTGCGGAGAAGGCGGGGCCGCGCTCGAGGCGAGAGACATCCGCATCGGGTTGGGACGCCGCGGCCGAGGCTGGGGCCAGGGCGGCGAAGCCGTAGAGCTTCGACTCCAGGTAGCAGCCGCACGACTGGGGCGAGGCGTACACAAGGCCGTTACAGGGCAGCATCCCGTAGATGCAGCCGCTGCGGACCCAGTGATTGATGTCCCAGTGCTTCTGCCGGAAGTCCACGAACTCGATCCCCGTGCGCGACGGGATCAGGTAGTTGTCGGTCGCCTTGCTGCGGTAGCAGCGGTGGTGGAACCAATAGGTCTTGATGTCGGGCGGGAACTCGCTCTTGACCTCGCCCGTGAGCAGGTCGCGCCCCGTGAAGACACCGCTGTCGCCGCCGCCGGCGATCTGCCCGGCCCAGGCCAGGCCGCCCACGACCAGCAGATCCTCGGGCGAAGCATGCCCCGACGACGGGTGCTTCGCCGTCCACAGCGTCTTGCCGTCCTTCGCCGAGAGGCCGCTCATCGAGCGGTCGCCGCCGGAGAACAGCACGACGTCGCGGGTGAGGACGAGGGTGGGGCCAAAGGAGACGGGCATCGGCGTCCGCCGCTTGACGGGGGCGGAAACCCACAGCTCGGCGCCCGTGGCGCGGTTGAGGGCGACGACCTTCTCGCCGTCGTGGAAGGCCACGCGCTCCTTGTCCGCCGCGAGGGTGAGCGGGGCGACGCGCGTCTGCTTCGTCCAGAGCACCTTGCCCGAGTCGGCCTCGACGGCGACGATGCGGCGTGGCTGCTCGTCCCAGGCCCATTCGCGGTTGGCGCGGCCCGTGTTGTCCCACACGTAGGTCGCCTTGGGGCGGAAGTCGGCCCACTTGCACGGCTTGTCGTTCACGAGGAGGAAGAGCACGCCCTCGGAGGCAATGATCTCCTCGCAGTTCTTCGTCTCCTTGAAGTCGCGGACGGTCTGGCCTGTGGCGGCGTCGAGGGCGGAGCAGGGCGCGTCGAGGGTGAGGGTGACGAACACGCGGTCGCCCACGGCGACGAGGCGCCGCGGGATCTGCCCCGGCCCGCTCTTGAGCGGCCACAGATGGGTGTTCCAGGTGGCGATCGGCCGCCGCCAGAGCACGGTGCCGTTGTAGGCGTCGCGGGCCACCAGCTCCCACACGGGCGGGAGGTTGACCGACGCGATGGGGCCATGATCCATGATGTAAAAGAGCCGCCCGTTGGCCGAGACCATGCAGCTCATGCTCGCCATGCGGTCGTGGTGGCGCGCCCAGCGGGGGCTGCCCGTCCACTGGAGCCGTCGCGGCGGGCCGACCACCGTGTCGTGCGACACGGCATTGCCGCTCGCGTCGTAGAGGTAGTGGGTCCACTCGTCGGTCTCCTTCGGGCGCGGCTTGACGGCTTTCTTCCACGAGGCGCCCTCGCGCACGCAGGCGACACCGTTGGGGGCCAGGACGCGCATCACCTCCTCCTGCGGCACGGCCACGGGCGCCGCCGCCACGAGCAGGGTGACCATGTTGTCTATGTAAGGCAGCCGTTTGCCGTCCCAGCGCTCCGCCGTCACCGGGCCGTAGAGGCCGAGCGAGCGGATGTGCTCGCGCGCCTTCCCGACCGTTGCGGGGTCCGTGTCGAGCCCCTGGACGAGGTAGCTGGCGCTCGCGCGGAGCGCCGCGGTGAGCCTGCCGTCGCCGCAGCCGAGGTGGACGACCAGGCCGCCGCGCACCCCGCTCGTCTCGAGAATCTGCCGTGCGAGGGCCTTCTCATCCGCCCCCGCGCCCCGAGCCCACGCTGCCACGCTCAGGCAGCCGCCGAGAAGCCCGATGACAAGCCTGCGCCGTCGTGGTTGGATCATCTCATCTCTCCTTTGCTTTGGGTCGTCTGGCGTGCACATGAGGATGCCCGATTGGGGCGGGAAAGTCAACCCAGGACATGGCACGGGGGAATGCGCCGAAAGGACACCCGCTGTCTTTTGCCGGAACGGCCCTGCGGGTGCTTCGCACAAAAGACAGCGGGTGTCTTTTCCGACATGGCACGGGGGAGCGGACGCTGGGTGCGTCCGCTCCCCCGTGCAAGGCAGACAAGCGCCGGCTGTCTAGCGGCGGTTCCGCCGGCGGCGTCGGGCCACCGCAAGCAATCCTCCGGCCAGCAGCACCATCGTGGCCGGCTCGGGGATGAACAGGAACTCCCCCTCAGCGTAGGCGATGGCGCCTGCGATGTCCACTGCCAGACGCACGTACTCGGTGACGCCGAATTCGAAGGTGTACAGGTCGCCGAAGTTCAGCAGGTCGCCGATCTGGTACAGCCCGCTCCAGGGCTCCCCGGTGTCGTTGGGGCCGGCCAGGTACTCGAAGAGGTCGAACTCGGTGAACAGCGCCGAGACGGGGATCCGGCTCTCGCTCGAATCGCCCGGCAACAGCCAGTTCACATAGCCGTTCTCGCTGCCACTGGCCTCCTGCATCTGCA
>Ga0307379_10000446_pt1 | contig 69607 bp, 63 predicted proteins | sample UN2MG_FD_202237 | JGI IMG/M metagenome (GOLD analysis project Ga0307379, IMG submission 202237) | Soil microbial communities from Risofladan, Vaasa, Finland - UN-2 | ecosystem: Environmental > Terrestrial > Soil > Coastal area > Acid sulfate soil | place: Finland: Risofladan, Vaasa | collected... | reverse complement strand
CGCCCACCGGCGCGCTATAATTAACAGTGAGGCGAAGACCTCCAGGATTGCCGATAGAAAGGTGGCGGACCCGAGACCCCGCGAGGAGCCCCGGAGCCGCCCCGTGGAGGTTGCTATGAGAACCTTCAGAATTGCCGCATTGGCCCTTCTGGGCGCCCTGGCCTGGGGTGCGTCCGCGATGCCCGCCCTCGGCCAGCGCTACGTGCCCCTCCGCTACGACCTCCGCGCCCCGCCGCAACGCTACATGCCCGGACTGCCGTACAACCTCTATCCGTACTCCTACTACGGATACGGTTCGTACGGATCCGCAGCGTCGGCCGATCCGTACTCGTTCGAGGCAATGCGCGAGCGGAACTACTACGTCACGGGCAACGTGCGGGCGGGCAAGTCGTTCCAGGGCAACACGTCGTATGTCGACTCGGGCAGCCAACTCACGAGCAACCTGCCGACCATGCGCCTGAGCAACTTCCGACGCGACAGCTTGGGCGTCGAGGATATCGGGACGGGCGTCGAGTACGGCCTGCCGTTGCCGTACTTCCCCTCCTCATCTGAGGTAACGACGCCGGCAAGCGCCGCCCGGCGTTTCGCGCCCGGCGAAATGGCCGCCCCATCTTATGTGACGCCGTATGGAATGCAGGCGGCGAGGCTCTCGCCGGAGGCCTACAGCCTCCCGGGGGACGAGGCTGTCTTCTGGGAGCCCGATGCTTTCCTGTCGGGCGAAGGCGGCATGGCCGGCATCCCGAGCGACGTGCCTCTGTCTCAAGGCTTCTGGGACCGCCTCGGGGCCTACGCGTCGGACGAGGCCCTTCCGCCGTTCCCCGAGGGGGCCTGGGGAGCCGAGGGCGCGGACACCAGCGCCTATGGCCTGATGGGCGCCCCGCCGGACAACCTGTACGACCCCCTCCGCGCCGCAGAAGCCCAGGCGCAGGCCCAGGAGGCCCTGCCGGGCGATTCCTTGCTCTATTGGCTCCGGGGCGACCAGCCGCCTTCCCCCGAGACCGGCCAATCGGCTGAAGGGGAGGAAACCAGCGAGGTCCTTCCCGAATACGCCAGGTCCGGCGCCGTGCCGTGGGTCGCAACCGGTGGCCTGGTCAAGGAAATGACCGCCGGCAGCCCGTATGCGGGATGGGTGCGCCAGGCGCACGAGGCGATGAGGCAGGCGGACTATAAGGAAGCGGAGCGGCTCTACAACGACGCGCTGGCCCTCGACCCCGGACGACCCGCCGCCCTCTTCGGACGCGTCCATGCCCTGGTGGGCCTCGGCTACTACAACCAGGCTGCGCTCGTCCTCGGACGCTATCTCCGCAAAAACCCCGACTGGGCGAAGCAGCCACCCGACCTCAGCAAGACCTACACCGAAGAGGGCGTTTATGACCGCGCGGTCGAGAGTCTCCGGCAATCCGTGAAGACCCAACCCCAGAGCCCTGTTTACAACTTCCTGCTGGGATACGTCCTCTACGCCGGTGGGCAAAGGGCCGAGGCCAAGCCCTATCTCGAGGCCGCCGTCGCCACCGAAGAGGCTCGCGAAGCCGCCCAGGTTCTCCTCGATGCACTCGCCGCCGCCCCGCCGCCGTAACACCTTTCACCGCAGAGAACGCAGAGCACGCCGAGAAAGATCCGAATTGGGGAACGGCAAAACGCCGCGCCGTTCGAGCCGTCCCGCCGGGACGGTCATGTTGCCGGGGGAAAAAAGGGGGAAATCCAAAAAAAATTTTTGGGGGGTGACCGGATTTGGGGGCGTTTTTTGGGGGGTCGTGGCCGCATTTTTAGAGCGCCAGGGGCGTTTTGGGGCGTGTCCGCCGCCGCTGAGGCGATGGCAGACGAGGAAAAATGCGCAAAACGCCCCGTTTTGCCCCGGTTTTGCCCCGCCGTGCCCCGTACATGCCCCGTACTGCCCCGGTTTTACCTCGCAAACACCTCGTTTTGCCTCCTATGTTATGGAGAGGCGCTAATAACTGTCACACCAAAACGGAATTTGCTTGACCGGTTTGGCACGGGATTTGCTAGGGGGCGGTTTCAACGCAGAGGGCGCCCGCCACAGGCGGGTAAACTCCGGACGCAGAGGAAGGCGGGCTGGAGGCTTGAGGGAGAAAGGCAGTTCCAAGTTCCAAGTTCAAGGTTCCAAGTGACGGCACGGCGGATGTCCGCCGCGTGTCACCCCGACCGAAGCGGAGGGGTCTCGCCGTGGGCCGGGCCGTTAGTTCCGCGTTCCGAGTTCTACCTTCCGCGTTTGAATGAACTCCCCGTGTCCCCCCGAACTCCCTATTTAGGCTACCTGCGAACAGGCATCCGACCGCTGAGGTCAACACCCCGAGCCGTGCAGTAAGCATCGACGTAGCCAACGGCCTTGAGAAGTGCCTCGACGTGAGGTGTGGCCATCTTCCGGGTGTACCGACCTTTCCCATGAACCAACTTGTTGCGGGCCTCAAAAGCCTTTCGCACCTCAGACCAGTTCTGGACGATTTCAGCCAAAGGTCGGCGGTTCCCTGTGGGCATGACTTCGTCGCGCCAAAGATCCTTATAGGCATCCAAGGAGTAGTAATCCGCCATTTGCCTCCGTAGCTCAGCATTCGGCGTACGGCTCAAGAAAAGAACCGCACGCGAGACCGTCCACTCAAAGTTGACGGCTGCAAGCAGGAGAGATATCCCGGGCTCTCGGGACAGGTAGCTGCGGACTTTCTGCTCGCGACGCCCGGCATTATCGCCTGCAAGAAACACTTCTGGGACTCCGCCACCCACTCAACGTTGATCTTCGCCTGAGGTGCTGCCCATTGTCAAGACCAACAATGTCCCGGATTAAGATGGTTTCAGAGTCTAACGGTCGCTGGAACGGAAGAAGCCCGCAGGGCGACTGGAGTTCCAGCAACCGTGCGCGCCGCCTCGCATGAGGTTCCCTGCAATTCTGGGAACCCCGTACTATTTTTGTCCCTTGTTAGGTGGGGCGGGGTGGGGGACAAAATCCGTATTGTTCCCGGCACCCCAGTTATGCCCCTCTGGCAGTTTCATCCATTCGCCAATTTTCCGCCGAAAGCGCCTGCCTCATTTCCCGTACAAACGCGAAGTCATCCTGCGTTATTTCGATGGGCTTGATAGGATGCATTACCCCGTTACGAATAGCATTGAGCCTGTCAAACCACCCCAGAAGCAGTTTCTTGTTGCTGGACAACTCCTTGGGGAGCACCTTCTCGAATACCTTCCACTGTTTATCTAAGATGGTTTTTAGGTCAATGAGCGTCGTGTATGCGTACGGTTCTGACATCGGCTGGGGGGCTTCCTCCTTGGTTATAGCGCACTTTACGCGAATTCGTTCCGGGACGCCCTCTCGCCACCATGCGTCGTCGTGCATGCAAAAAGCATGTTCAAGAACAGCGCGCACAAGCCCGTGAAGCCCAACCTCCAGGTCACGCAAATGCCCATACATGTCCCCATGTAAGGAGTCCTTGGACAGCACGTAAAGCGTAAACTCCTCTATATCGAGTCGGCGCGCTGCGCAACTGGATCGCCAGGAACTCATGCGCCGTCCGGGAAAGCGCTCAAGGACGCCTTCGTATTGGTCTTGGCGTTCCCTTGGAATTAAGAAAAAAACTTCCGACAAATGGAGGTTGCCTTCTCCGACCTGCAAAAGGACTAGGTGAACGATGTTCGCACCACGGCTGAGGCCTTTGCGGATATCAAGCGGGCTGAGGCCCTCCCGCAACTGCCGTGTAATGTCGTGCCGAACACCCATGGGTTCTCCCTTGCGTTTTGAATGCGGATGGAGACCGAGGTTCGGCGCGACCCCGTCCGAAGCTCAATCCGGTCCGCGTTCCGGGCTCTGCATTCAAGCGTGTCCCCCAAAATCGAGCGCGCACGCTCCGGTTTGGACTTCCTATGGCATGGGCCAGCCCCTGACTACACCTTCTGCGGCGATCTTCTTCGCTTGGTCAGTAGTGATTCCGAACTGCTTTGCGGTAACGGCATATGCCCGCTCGTCGTCCATTCCGTGGTCCTGGTACCGTACGATCTGCAAGAATATCTGCTTCTTCTTTTCGAGCGGCAGATTCACGACATTCTCTTCCGATATGCTGCCCATCGCACTTCCCGCTTGCACTACCAGGCGCGGCGAGAGACTCGTTGATGCCTTGCCCCAGTCCCCATCGGGCGCCCACGTCGCCTTACCTGCCGTGAAGGCGCCGCCCGTGTCTGAATCCGGGAGATAGAAAAAGACCGTGATCGCATTGATTCTCTGACGGGCCGTGGCCACGCGCACAATTTCCTCAGAAATCGCCGTTAATTCTTGCTTGGTCATTTCTCTGGGGACGCGCACCCGGTAGGCCTTTCGCACAACAACCGGATTGCCCACATCCTCGATCGCAACCAGAGAGTATTGGGGAATAGCCGGCGCGGGATTCGGCTCTGGCTTACGAGCATGCTGCGGAACAGGAATCTCGGGTTGCGGATCAGGCCTCGTAGCATGCTCCGGATCGGAAGCCATAGGTTCCGGCTCGGACTTATGACTGTTCTGGGTAACGGAAGCCGTGGACTTCGGCCCTGGCTCAGCAGTAGGTGCAGGCGAAGCAGGGCGCGAACCGCGGTTTTGGTGGCTTGCGACAAAGGCAGCGACAATCCCGCCGACAACAACGAGAATGATGAGACACCCGCAGCCGGTGCCAATCTGCCTCTTATGCTTCTTCTTCGAGATTTCGATGGGGGCGCCGCACTGGGGACAGGCGATCGCTCTGTCGCTTATTTTCGACTTGCATTCGGCGCATCGAATCAGAGCCATCTGATTGTCCTTTACCGCCGTTCTCCGCCGATGCTCCCGCCGCCTAGCGCACGGCAGGTATAGATTACCCGGACGTGTCGGCATCGGCAAGTGGGGAATTCGGGGGGAGGCGATTCACCGCGGAGAACGCAGAGAACACAGAGAAAAGCCATCAAACTTTTGAATCTGTTGCCGCAAGACCTGTTTCCCCCAACGGTTCGTGGCAATGAAGTATTTTGGCGGGAAACGTGGCGGAAGTCCATTGGAAAAAGCGACCCGGCTTCGTCTTCGACTTCCGGCTTCGTCCTTCGGACTACGCCGTGACAGGTCGCCGTGGCAGGGGCGGCGGCCCAGTGCAGAGTGCAGAATGAATCCGGCAAACGGCAACGGACCACGGCGAGATCCCTCGGCTTCGCTCGGGATGACAAATGATGACGAGCGGCACACGGCGAGACCCCTCAGCTTCGCTCGGGATGACAAATGATAACGAGCGGCACACGGCAAGACCCCTCCGCTCCGGTCGGGGTGACAATTCGCGCGGCGGCTAGCGTTCGCCTTTGCCAAGGGGAGATGGCGACCGGGAACCGGTAAGGCCCTTTTCCGCGGCGGGAGCGGCGGGGATCTCGAACTCCATCGTGACGGGTTCGGTGCGGTCGGCGGTGATGGCGAAGCCGCCGAGGGCGGGCTCGAATTGCCAGCCCCACGTCTCCCACTCGGCCTTCGGCACGCGACGGCGATGGAGCACGCGGGTGCGGAACTGGGCCCACCCGCCGTACTTTTTCTCATAGACCCATTTTTCGACCCGCCAGGTGACCTCATCCCCTTTCTCGCCGACGAAAGGTTCATCCTGAGTGAGTTCCACGAGGACCACCGCGACGTCGGCTGTGCCGCGAAGGGCAAGGATGCGGATGCGGCTCTCGTAGCGTTTCACTTCGAGAACGTGGCGCTGGATCCATTGGCGGTCGTCGTCGGTGAACTCGCCCTGGGCGGGGAGGCCCAAGTCGGGCGTGCGAAACTCTCGCGGGATGAGGATGTCGTACTCGGAGAGGATGGGGGTCATATCCACGCCTTCGAGGCGGCCCCAGGGAGTTTCGACGACGAGGTCCCAGAGACCCAGCGGAAGGTCCGTCGCCTCGAACGTGCCGGTTTCGGGGTCAATCGTGACGGGGACGCATCGGTCGCTGGCGCGTTCCCAGAGGAAAGCGGAGAGTGCGCGGGAGGGAGGGGTCAGACGGCCCTGAATCTGGCCCGCCTTCGCCCCTTCGGCCTTGCTCAGGGCTACGGCGGGTAAAATTTCGGATTTCGGATTTGGGTCGCCACGGCGACCAGGGATTTCGGATTGAACAGCAACGGACAAGAGGCACGGCAGGAGAAGGGCGGCGAGGAGGCAGAGGATGGTGATTTGGCGCACGGTTTTCACAAGGGTTCCTACAGGTCTCCGCGTTTGACCAGGTCCGGCAGGTCCTTTTCCGACACGAACTTGTACTGGCCTCCGTTCTGTGCGGCGATCTCTTTCAAGAGCTTTTCGCCTAAATCGTAGAGGAAGCAGATGGTGTGGACCTTGACCTGTCCGTCCGCATTGAGCCGCTTGACGAGGCCGACGATGGCGCTGTCGAATTCGCCGTCGGTCAGAAGATAGATTGCATCGGGTTGGAGTGCGAAGGCCCGCTCGAGCGCACCCGAGGGGTCGGTTTCGCCTTGGGCGAAGACCGAATCAATGAATTCCACCGCGAGTTGTTTGTTGCGCTCGGTGGCGTCGGCAAAGCGGCGCGGCGGCATCTCGACGGGAGGCCCGGAGGAATAAAAGATGACGTCAAACAACTGCTCCTCGGCCAAAGCGCAGATGCTGCGCTTGAGTTCGTATTTCACGAAGTCAAGGGAGTCCATCATGCTGCCGGAACGGTCCACGACGTAAACGATCCTGGCGGCCGGTCCGCTTTTGACGGCGAAGAAATCGGCGCTCGGTCGGGGGGGCGGAGGTGGAGGCAGAGGCGGCGCGGCCTCTTCGGGCGGAGGCGGCGCGGGCTCGTCCGGCGCAGGCGGGGGCTGCTGCGGAGGGGCGGTCGGCTCGCCGGAGTCCGGCGGGGCGAATTCCCCGGGCTGCTCCGCCGCGACCGGCGGCGCGAATACCGACAGGCACTCACAGTCCTCCAGATTCACGCCGAAGAAAGCATAGGTTTCCGTCCATCCGTTCACCACAAGGGCGCCGAAAGCCTTCTTCACGACTCGGCGTTCGGGCACCAGCGGATCCGCCTTGGCCAGCGTACCCGTCAACGCAATGGAAGATTCGGGGGCAAGGGCGGAAAGGCCACGCGCCACCTCCCCCTCACGGAAAACGGCGTAAACGTGCCACGATGCGCTCCGGCCGTGAAGCCGTACAGCCTCGCTGACGCTGACCCTCACAATCACGTCCCCGGCTTGATTGGTGGTGACGGTATCCACCGAGCCGTCCACGACGAGGGTGCTTCCCGGGAGGGTTTTCGAGGCCCATGTGGTGAAGGCGTCTCGCAGGATGGGGCTCATGTTGCCGGGCGGCATGAGGGCGGGGGGAATGGCGCGGAGGAGGTCGGTCACCGAGGCATAGGACACCCCGGCATCGGTGACGTCCGGAGTTGACGGCGGCTCGGCCCCGCCTGTCCGGCCGGATTCGGAGGGCACATCGGCTTGGGGTTCGGCGACAGCCTGTTCAGGGTTTGCGGCCTCTTCGGCCGCATCCCCGGCGGAAGCGCTCCCCAGAACACCCAGGAGAAGAAGGATGGTCGCCAGAAGCACCTGATTGCGGCTCATGACATGCCCCCTTTCGCACGGCCCGGTCCGACGGACATTGTCGCCCTTGCATGAAACCGCGTCAAGGACTTGAGCGTGCGTGAGCGGCGTTCGGGCTGACGTTCGGGCTTGACGGGCGCGCGGGGGATGGTCTATACTATCGTCTTGCCCGGCCTGGCCAGGTCCGGCCCCCGTGCGGGTCTGCACAAAGGGGAGTGCAAGATGGCCAAGCATAAGCCGCAGAGGGCTCTCTTCGAGATTCTGGCGAAAGAGAAGGCCCAGCGCCGAGCGGCGGAACCGCAGGCGGGACCGGTCATCCGTCGGATGGGCGGGGCCGAAGGCGGCCCGGCGGCGGCGCAAACGGCGCGCGCCGCGCCCTTCGACAAGGCTCAGGGCAAGCAAGCTGGGCGGCCAAACGTGAACGGCATCCCCCCGCGGCACGGGGGGGTTGAGCGATGGAATGCGAAGTACGTTTGGATCGGGGTCGCGGCGGTGGCCGTGGCGTGCCTGTGCTTGTTCTTTTACGCGTTGGGGATGTGGCTGAGCGGGCCGGCGCTGCCGAGCGAGCCGGAGCAGCCGACGATGGAAGAAGTCATCGGGGGCCCGCCGGAGCCGGGGCTGGTGCCCCCTGCTCCACCGGCGCCTGTGCTGCCGCCACCCGCGCCGCTGCCGCCTGCTCCGGCGGCGGAGGGGAAATATCGGCTGCGGATTGCGCGGCTGGAGGTGTCGCGGTCGGAGTACACGGACCAGTTGCGGACGCTGCTGGCGGAGCGGGGAGTGGAAACGGACCTGGAGGCGCGGTCGGGATACTTCGTGCTCTATAGCCAGGCGCGGTTCGCATCGCTCGAGGCGGACGACGCGAAAGCGTTTCTGGGGAAGGTGGAAGCGGTTCAGAAAGAGTTCGAACGGAAGACGGGTTGGCCGGCGACGACGAATCCGTACTTCGTCACTGTGCCGTAGCAAGGAGCGGAAGCGATGTCCATGGATAAGAGCCTGAAGAGCCGGGGGGAACTTGCGCGTCACCGGAACGTGCTGACGCGAGCGGAGCGTGTGGATCGGCTGAAGGAGGAGGAGCGCTCGGCGGAGGGGCACGAGGTGTTCGGGCTGCCGAAGGTGGCCCATCGGAAGGTGGTGACGAAGAAGCACAAGCCGGCGGCGAAGCCTGCGGCGGAAGGGTTGGCGCTGGAGGGCGCGGCCGCCGCGGCCCCGGCGGCCCCGGCGGCGGGCAAGCCGAAGGGCAAGGGCGGGGCATAGAAAAGCAACGCGGAACGCGGAATGCGGAACGTGGGACGAACGGCAACGACAGAAACGGCTGGGCGGCGAGCATTTCCGAAGGAGCGCGTGTGGCGGGGAACCGGTCGCCTCTTGCCGAGCGCATGAGCCGGGTGGACGCCTCGGGCATCCGGAAGGTGTTCGACCTGGCAGCAAGCCTCCAGAATCCCATCAACCTGAGCATCGGTCAGCCGGACTTCGACGTTCCCGAGCCGTGCAAACGCCGCGCCATTGAAGCGATCCGTTCGGGGCGCAACAAGTACACGGTGACGCAGGGGGAGGCGGCGCTGCGGGAGCGTATCGGGCGGCACCTGCGGGAGGAGTTCGGGGGGTTCGATTCTCCGGTGCTGGTGACGAGCGGGGTGTCGGGGGGGATTCTCCTGGCGCTCTGGGCGACGCTGGACCCGGGGGACGAGGTGATCGTGCCTGACCCGTATTTTGTGATGTACAAGCATTTGCCGCGGCTGGTGGGCGCGCGGCCGGTATTTGTGGACACGTACCCGGACTTTCGGCTGCGGGCGGAGCGTCTGGAAGCGGCGGTGACGGAGCGGACGCGGATGCTGATTCTGGGGAGCCCGGCGAACCCGACGGGCGTGGTGTGGTCGGCGGAGGAACTGTCGGCGGCGGCGGCGGTGGCGCGACGGCACGACCTGGTGGTGCTGGCCGACGAGATTTACCGGGACTTTTCGTACGACGGGCCGGCGCCGAGCGTGTGGGGCCTGACGGACCGCGTGGTGCTGCTGCGGGGATTCTCGAAGACGCACGCGATGACGGGCTGGCGGCTGGGGTACGCGACGGGGCCGGCGGAGATTATCGGCGCGATGACGACGCTCCAGCAGTACACGTTCGTGTGCGCCCCGGCGCCGCTGCAGTGGGGAGCGGTGGAGGCGCTGGATGTGGATGCGTCGGCACAGGTGGAGGCGTTCCGGCGGCGTCGGGACCTCGTGTACGAGGGGCTCAGGGGGCGGTTCCGCCTCGAGAAGCCGGGAGGGGCGTTTTACCTATTTCCCGAGGCGCCGGGGGGGAGCGGGACGCAGTTTGCAGAACGGGCGATCCGGGCGGGGGTGCTGGTGATACCGGGCGGGGTGTTCAGCGAGCGTGACACGCATTTCCGGATCGCGTATGCGGCCGAGGAGGAGGTGCTGGAGCGGGGGGTTGAGGCGCTGAATCGGCTGGCGGGGGGGTAAAAGGGGCGTTTTTGGCTTGCGGGGGGCGGGGAGTTCTGGTAGGTTCTGCGTCCTTTTTGGCAGCGGGGCGATCCTGCAGCGATAGACACGCGCCCCGCAAGCGGGGCGGCTAAATGTGACGGTCGCTAAGCCGCAAGCGGCTCGCGGCTAAGCGCGGGGGGAAAAAAGGTTTTGCAGGGGTCGGGCGGGCAACGATAGAATACGGCGACATGGAACGCTCATGCGATTCTACCTGGTAGATCGGATACTGGAACTGGAGCCGCCGAATCGCATCGTCGCGGTGAAGAACCTGAGCCTGGCGGAGGAGTACCTGGCGGACCATTTTCCGGCGTACCCGGTGCTGCCGGGCGTGATGATGCTGGAGGCGTTGGTGCAGTCGGCGGGGTGGCTGGTGCGGGCGAGCACGGATTTTGCGAAGACGCTGGTGCTGCTGCGTGAGGCGCGGAACGTGCGGTACGGCAGTTTCGTGCGTCCGGGTGGGCAGTTGGTGATGGAGGTGACGGCGCTGGAGATCGGCCTGGCGGCGAGCCGCTTCAAGGCCGAGGGCCGATGTGCCGACCAGATGGCGGTGCAGGCGCGGCTGGAGTTGGAACATTTGAACGTGGCGGACGCGGAGCCGGGGCTGGCGAACCTGGACAAGCCGCTGCGGGAACATTGGCGGGAACAGTTTCGACTGATTGGGGGCCCACAGGCGCTGTCGGCGGCGTCGGCAAAGGCAAAGGCGACGTAGGGCGCACGGCGTGCCGGGGGGCACACAGGATCGAGGAGGCAAGACGAGATGGCGCAAAGCCGCGACGAGATCATGGAGAAGGTCCGGGAGGCGCTGGTGGAGGCGCTCGGGGTGGACGAGGACGAGGTGTCGGGGACGGCCAAGATCGGATCCGACCTTGGGGCCGAAAGCATTGACTACCTGGACATTGTGTTCCGTCTGGAGAAGGCGTTCAACATCAAGATCCCGCGGGGAGACCTTTTCCCGGACAACATTCTGTCGAGCGAGGAGTTCGTGCAGGACAACAAGTTGACGGCGAAGGGCCTGGCGGAACTGAAGGTGCGGATGCCTCACGCGGACCTGGCGGCGTTCGAGAAGAACCCGAACGTGCAGGACATTGCGGACCTGTTCACGGTTGACATGATCGTGCGGTATATCGAGTCGAAACTCGGCAGCCCAGGCGCGTAGCGCCGCGCGACGTGCCGAGCGAGCCCAGCCGCTCGCGCGGCCCCGGAGGCAAGGGGTCCCCCGCAAGGGGCCGAAGGGGCGGAGCGCGGCCGGGCTCAATCTTCACATGGCTGGAGGCGAACGGGGAACCGATGCGCTGGATCTGGATAGACAAGTTCGTCGCGTTTGAGCCGGGCCGGCGGGCTGTCACCATCAAGAACGTCACCCTGGCCGAAGAGCATCTGCACGACCACTTCCCCGGGTACCCCATCCATCCGCCGACGCTGATGATCGAGGGGATGGCGCAGACGGGCGGCGCGCTGGTGGGGGACGCGTTCGATTTCCGCGAGAAGGTCATCCTGGCGAAGGTGACGCGCGCGACGTTCCACGCCCGCGTCCTTCCGGGCGACCGGGTCCGGTTCGAGGCGGAGGTGGTCGGGGAGATTCGGCCGGAGGGAGCCTCGATTAAGGGAACGATTTCCTCGAACGGCCGGCACGTGGCCGACATTGAGATGATGTTCGCCCACCTGGACCAGTCGCGGGCGCCGGTGGAGACGGGCGAGGAGAACTTCGTGTTCACCGAGGACTTCATTCGGATGCTTCGGCTGCGCGACCTGAGGAACCTTGCGCCGACGGACGAGCCGAACGCCGGCGGCGGATAGACGCGGAGGAAGCCTTGGATCGTCGCATCGTCATCACGGGGTTGGGGGCGTTGACGCCGGCGGGGGTGGGCGTTGCGGCACTGGCCGACGCCGTCCGCGCCGGCCGAAGCGCCGTCCGGACGCCCAGGCGCTTCGACCCGTCGGGCTACCCGAGCCGCGTCGCCGGCGAGGTGCCCGAGTTCGACCTGGCGGCCGGGGTCCGCAAGGACCAGACCCGGTACCTGCGGAAGAACGCCAAGGTCATGGCCCGCGACATCCAGATGGCCGTCGCCGCCGCCAACCAGGCTGTCGTGGACTCCGGCCTGCCCCTCGGCGATGAAAAGGCCAAAGAGCCGCCCCTGCCGACCATTGACCACACGCGGATCGGGATGGTGTTCGGCACGAACTTCATCCCGACGGAACTGGACGACCTGGCGGCCCCGATCCGGGCGGCGAGCGGCGACGGGGGCTTCTCGCTCCAAGGATGGGGGTCGCACGGCATCGCGCAGATGTTCCCCCTGTGGCTGCTGAAGTACCTGCCCAACATGCACACCTGCCACACCGGCATCCTGTGGGACGCCCAGGGCCCGAGCAATTCGCTCACCACGAGCGACGCCGGCGGCCTCTTGGCGCTCGACGAGGCGGTGCGGATTCTGCGGCGCGGGGCGGCCGACTGGATGCTGGCCGGCGGCGCCGAGAGCCGCGTCAATCCCCTCCTGCTCATCCGCTACTCGCTGCTGGGCCGACTGGCGACGGCAAACGACGACCCGCCGGCCGCCAGCCGACCTTTCGACGCCGGCCGAACCGGACAGGTCTCCGCCGAAGGCGCTGTCGTCTTCATGCTCGAAGCCTTGGACATCGCCCAAAAACGCGGCGCGCAGATTTACGGCGAAGTCCTCGGAACCGGCGCCGGCACAACCACCGCGGGCATCAACACGTGCGACGCCGACGGCCGGGCGACCGCCTCGGCCATCCGCGCCGCCCTCGCCGACGCCCATCTGGAAGCCGCAGACCTCGGCGCCGTCCTGGCACACGGCACCGCCTATGAGCCCCAGGACCGCAGCGAGGCGGCCGGACTGGCGGCCGCGCTCGGCGACGCCGCCGCTTTCGTCCCCGTCACCGCCACCAAGGGCGTCACGGGGAACATGGGAGCGGCCAGCGGACTGGCGGACCTGGCTGCGTTGCTGTTCCTCAAGGCCGCCGAGGTGCCGCCCATCCTCAACTGCGACCATCCGGACCCGGCCGTGAAATTGAATCTCGTGCGGGGCCGGCCGCAGCCGATGGCCACGGACGTCGTGCTGGCGACGACGCTGGCCGTCGGCGGCCAAGCCGCCGCCGCTATTATCCGTATCAATCGGTGATACCATGTGTTTTCAACGCAGAGATCGTAGAGGACGCAGAGAACGACAAAGATGAAAGATCGGGGAACGGAGAACAACAATATATTTAGAATTGTGTTTGTCTTTTCTCTGCGATCTCCGCGATCTCTGCGTTGAAATAACATTGTGGATGCGAGCGAACCATGAAACGACGCGTCGTCATCACGGGCATCGGAAGCGTCACGCCGCTCGGCCTCTCGCTGGAGGAGACGTGGCAGGGCCTCTTGGCGGGCAGGAGCGGCATCGCCCCCATCCGCCTCTTCGACGCCTCGACGTTTCCCACCACCTTTGCCGCACAGGTGCCGGACTTCGACCTGACGCCCTACGTCCGCGACCCGTCGGCGCTGGCAAAGGCGGGGCGGAACGTCCGCTTCGCCATGGCCGCCGCTCGGATGGCCTTCCAGGACGCCGCGCTTGCAGCCAAGGACGTGGACCGGGATCGCTTCGGCATCTACCTCGGCAGCGGCGAGGGCATCCTGGATTTCGACATCCTGGTGGCCTCGATCGCCCGCGGCACGCAGGCCGACGGACGCGTCGCCATCGCTCCTTTCGCCGAGTTCGGCCTGAAGGCCTACGATGGCCTGAGGGAACTGGAGCAGGAACCCAACATGCCCGCCAACCATCTGGCGGCCGAGTACGGCCTGGCCGGGCCGACCTACTCCTGCCTGACCGCCTGCGCCGCCAGCACCCAGGCCCTCGGCGAGGCGATGGACCTCATCCGAACCGGACGGGCCGAACGCATGCTCGCCGGCGGCACGCACTCGATGATCCACCCCTTGGGCATCACGGGGTTCAACCTCCTGACGGCCATCTCGACCGGGCCCAAAGACCAGCCCTGGCGCGCCAGCCGACCCTTCGACAGCGACCGCGGCGGATTCGTCCTCGGCGAAGGGTCCACCATGATGATCCTGGAGGACCTCCAAAGCGCCCGGGCCCGCGGCGCCCGCATCCACGCGGAACTGACCGGCTTCGGCACGAGCGCCGACGCCTATCGCATGACCGACATCCACCCCGAGGGGCGCGGACCCGCCGCCGCCATGCGCATGGCTCTGGAGAACGCGGGCGTGCGGCCGGAAGACATTGACTACATCAGCGCACACGGCACGGGAACGACGGAGAACGACAAGGTCGAAACCCTGGCGGTCAAAATCATTTTCGGCGAGCACGCGCCCCGCGTGCCGATCTCCAGCGCGAAAAGCATGCTCGGCCACCTCATCGCGGCCGCGGGGGCGACCGAACTGGCCACCTGCATCCTGGCCATCCGCGACCAGATACTCCCCCCCACCATCAATCTGGACACGCCGGACCCCGATTGCGACCTCGACTACGTCCCCAACCAGGCCCGCAAGGCCAAAGTCGAAGTCTGCCTCTCCAACTCCTTCGGGTTCGGCGGCCAGAACGATTCCCTGGTCGTCCGGCGATTCATCCCGTAGAATATCCCCTGTAGCGGTTATTTGGCCCCCGGTGAACACACCGGGGGTGCCGTGGCAGTAAAAGGAGCGGCACCGGAGGCGGAACGTGACGGGACTTTCCCTCGATAACGCGCTGGTGGCCTTGGGTGCCGAGGCCCCCCAGCAAGGGGAAGGGCTCAGCTGGTTCGTCCAGCAGCATTGGCCGACGCTCGTGGTGGTGGGCGCGCTGGTTGTCGTGACGATCCTCCTTCTATCGTTTCTGGCGCGGTTTCTTCGGCTGACGGTGAATATGTTTCTGGACATCCCGCTGCCGATGACCGCCAACCTGAACGACTACACGCCGCCCTCCGGCGAAATCGTCAGTTTCCCCAGCCGCGACGGGCACCTCCTGCGCGGGATGTTCGTCGAGCGTCCGGCGGGTGCGCCGGACCGCGGCACGATTGTTTTCTGTCACGAGTTCGCCAGCGACATGCTGTCGGTCGGCCGATATGCCACGCCGCTCGTCGAGGCGGGATACACGGTCTTCACGTTCGACTTTCGCGGCCACGGCCAGAGTTCCATGCCGCCCCATTACGAGCCGCGACACTGGCCAAGCCATCACGACGTCAACGACCTGAGGTCGGCGATCGCGTACGTGAAAACCCGGTGTCCGATCGGGCAGTCGGGGGTGGGCGTTTTCGGCGTCAGCCGCGGCGGCGCCGTCGCGACCATCGCCGCCGCACTCTCGCCCGCCGTCCGCTGCCTCGTGCTCGACGGCGCGTTCTCGACCGACTACAGCATCGAGGAACTGATGAGACGCTGGGCCGAAATCTTCGTCGCACGGGTCGGCAGCGCAACGCACCCCGACTTCGTTTACCGCTTCTGCCGGGCGATGACCCTCTTCTACGTCGAACTGAAGTGCCGATGCCGATATCCCAGCATGCGCAGGGCCCTGGCGGCGCTGGCCCAGGTCCCGGCGCTGTTCATCAGCGGCGAGCGCGACACCTACGTCCGGCCCGAACAGACCCGGACCTTGTGCAAGCTCAAGCCCGGCAAGAAGGAACTCTGGATCTGCCCCGACGCCAAACACAACCAGGCTGTCGCCGCCGACCCGCAAACGTACGCGGAAAAAATCACCTCGTTCTTCGACCACCACTTGCCGGCCCCGGCTCCGGCCGGACAAAGTTTACCCGCCGTGACGGACCCGGCTTTGCCATCCCCGCGGGAGACTTTGCCGGGGCGACGCCCGGCAAGAACCGATTGAGAGTGCGCCCATGAGGACCCCGCTCGACATTCGGCTGCAGCGTCTGGCCTGGGCGCCCCTGAGGTTCCAGGCGAAGCGCCAGGTCCGCCGATGGCTCGAGCGCGTCCGCCGAACGCCCGAGGTCCAGGCGCGGCTGCTAGCGCGGCTGCTGGAGCAGGCGGCCGAGACGGCCTTCGGGCGGGACTTCCAACTCGCCGGCGCGCGGACCATCCAGGACCTCCGGGCCGCCATGCCCATCGCCGGCTACGAGCGCGCCGAGCCCTACGTCCAGCGCGTCGCGTGCGGCGAGACGGAGGCCCTTTTCCCCCGCGGCACGCGCGTCCACATGTTCGCGCTGACGAGCGGCACGACGGGCACGCCGAAGATGATCCCCGTCACCGACGCGCTGCTGCGCGACTACCGCACGGGGTGGCAAGTCTGGGGCGTCCACGCCCTCGAAGACCACTACGACGCCTTCGGCGCCCGCATCCTCCAGATCGCCAGCCGCATGGACGAGCAAGCCACCCCCGCGGGCATCCCGGCCGGGGCGATGTCGGGCCTCATGGCCCACGCCCAGCACCCCGCCGTCCGATGGCTCTACGTCTCCCCGCCCGAGGCCTGCTACGCCGACGATACGGCGAGCAAGTATTACCTCGCCTGCCGACTGGGGCTCCGCCACCGCCGCGTCATGCCCATCACCGCCAATCCGAGCACGCTGCTCGGCCTGGCCCGCGCGATGGACGAACGGAAGGAGGACCTCCTGCGCGACCTGGCCGACGGGACGCTCGCCAACGACGTCGCGCTCGACGGCGCCCGACGCCGGCGCATCGCCCGGCGGCTGAAGGCGTGCCCCGCGCGGGCCCGCGCGCTCGAAGCCGTCGTCCGCCGCACCGGCCGCCTCTACCCGAAGGACGCCTGGAAGGTCCCGCTCATCGGCACGTGGAAGGGCGGGACCTTGAGCCTGTACCTCCGCGAGATGGCCGAGTACTGGGGCGACGCGCCGGCGCGCGACATCGGCCTGATCGCCTCCGAGGGCCGATTCTCCGTCCCCCTCCGGACCGAGGGGAGCGAGGGCATCCTCGAGGTCGCCGGAACGTTCTATGAGTTCGTCCCCGAAGCGCAGGCGGACGCCCCGGCGCCCGACGCGCTTCTGGCCCACGAGACGGAAATCGGCCAGCGCTATTTCCTGGTCCTCACGACCGCCTCCGGCCTGTTCCGCTATTGGATCGGCGACCTGGTGGAAGTGGTGGACCGTGTCGGCCCGGCGCCGGTCATCCGGTTCCTGAACCGGGGCGAGCACGTCTCGAACCTGACGGGCGAAAAGATCACCGAGTTCCAGGTCACCTCGGCCGCCAACCAGGCGCTCGGGCGCCTCGGGCTCGCGGTCCGCAACTACTGTCTCTGCCCCACCTGGGACGCCGTCCCCTACTACAGCCTCCTGGTGGAGGAGAGCGAGGTGGACGCCCCGCGCGCAGGACGCCTCGCCTCCGAGGTTGACGCCGCCCTGGCGGCGCTTAACATGGAGTACGAGGGGAAGCGGCGGAGCGGACGCCTGGGGCCCGTGCGCGTCAAGACGATCCCCCAAGGCGCCTGGCGGGCCTACGACGCCCAGGCCATCGCCCGGCGAAAAGCACGCGTCGAACAATACAAACACAAGTTCCTCTCGAACGACATGGACTTCGACCAGCGATTTGCCGTCTGCGCCTGCTACGGGCCGCCCCAGAAAAGGAAAACCGACGGATGCGGATCCGCGTGATTGCCTGCGACGTCCTCCGACGCGAGATCTACTGGTGCGCCGCGCGCGCGCCTCACGCGGTGGACGTGACGCTCCTGGCACAGGGGCTGCACGACAACAGCGACCTCTGCCGCGGCCAACTTCAGCCGCTCGTGGACGAGACGGACCCCGCCGAGTACGGCGCGATCGTGCTGGGCTACGGCCTCTGCAACAATGCGCTGGCAGGCGTGCGGGCCGGCCGCGTGCCGCTCGTCATCCCCCGGGCCCACGACTGCATCACCCTGCTCCTGGGGTCCAAGGAGCGCTACGCCCGCCTCTTCGCCGAGCATCCGGGCACGTACTGGTTCTCTCGCGGGTGGCTCGAATGCCACGAGCAGGAAGGCCCCGGCGCGTCGGGGTTCGAGCCGATGCAAAAGAGCGGCCTGGGGCCCGACCGCCGGGCCGACTACGCCGACCTCGTCGCCAAGTACGGCGAGGACAACGCCCGCTACCTCGCGGAGTTCTTCGACGGCTGGAAACAGCACTACACACGCGCGGCGCTGATCGAGTTCGACGGCGACCGCGACGAGCGCCTGGCCGACAAGGTCCGGGCCATTTGCCTGGAACGCGGATGGGAGTTCGCCCGCGTCCGGGGGGACCTTGCGCTCCTCGAGGCCGGCTTCGCCGGCCGGTGGGACGCCGAGCGGTTCCTCGTCCTCGCGCCGGGCGAACGCGTCCGCGCGTGCTACGACGAGCGGATTCTTGAGGCCGAGTCGGCCGCCGCACCAGCCGCGACGGCGTGCACGGAGAGGCACCCATGATCCAGTCGCTCGAAATCATCCGGCTGCTGGGTCTCCTGCCCGCCCTGCGCATCAAGAAGCGGTTCGACCGCGCCTTGCCCCACGTCCGCGGATACGCCGTCTGCTCCTGCCTGTGGGCGCTGCTGGAGACAGGCGTCCTGGACCGGCTGCTCGGCCCGGAAGCGGTCCCCGTCGAAGGGCTGGCGTCGGGGCTGGAGCGGCGCGTGCTCGACAGCGTCCTGGAATACCTGGACGGCGTGGGCCTCGTGCGCGTCGAGGCCGGCCGCGCCCGCGCGACGCCGCGGCTGCGCCGGCTCCTGGCCGAGCCGCGGGGGTTTTTCGAACTCACCTATGCCTATGCGCCGGTCCTCTCGCGCCTGCCCGATCTCCTGCGGGGGACGGCCCGCTATCCCGCCGACGTCCAGCGCCTGGGCAAGTACGTCGGTCGCGGGAGCGGCCAACTCTGCCGCACCCTCCCCTACCCCGTCCTGGCCGACATGCTCCGCCGCCGCGGAGCGCGGAGAGTCCTGGACCTGGGCTGCGGCGACCTGGCGTTTCTGTTCTACCTGTGCGAGACGATGCCCGAGGTCCGCGCGCTGGGGATTGACGTGGACGGCCCGACGGCGGCGTATGCGAAGGAGGTGCTGGCCGCCTCGCCCCACGCCGGCCGCATCGAGGTCCGCCAGGCCGACATGTTCCGCCTCAGCGAAGTCGCGCGCGAGCGCCCCGACATGGATGCCGTCGTCGCCGTGGACACCTACCACGAATACCTGGGCGAGGGCGAGGAAAAGGTGGTCGGCCTCCTGCGCACGTTGCGCGCCGAGTTCCCGAAGGCCCTCCTCTACGTCGGCGAGTTCTGCAAGCAGCCCCACGAGAAACTTCGGCGCCGCCCCACCGCGTTCCTCGAACACCACCTCTTCCACGACCTGACGGACCAGACCATCGCCGACGCGCCGACCTGGCGGCGAATCTTCTCCCAGGCAGGCCTGGCTATCCTCGAAGAAAAGGTGTTCGACATGGTCGGCCACGGGTACTTCATCCTGAGGTAAACGACCGTGGCGCGCGTGAAGCTCTATGAGGCAGATTACGCCAACGTCGGCCAAGCCGTCGAGCGGGCCTTCGAGGACTTTCCCCTCGGCCTTGCCGGCAAGACGGTGCTCCTGAAGCCCAACATCCTCGGCGCCGTCGAGCCGGAGCGCCACGTCTGCACGCACCCGGCCGTGGTGCGCGCCACGATCGACGCGCTCGAGCGCCGCGGCGCGGGGCGCGTCCTCGTCGGCGACAACTCCGGCATGCGGGCCTACGGATCGAACGAGCACGCCGCCCGCGTGGCCGGCATTCTCCAGGTCGCGGGCAATCGCTACGTCAACCTCGGCGCCTCGCCCGTCGCCACACCCCTGGCGAGCGATTTCGCTGACCGCCTCGCCTTCTCGCGCGAGGTCCTCCAGGCCGACCTCCTCATCAACCTGCCCAAGATGAAAACCCATGTCGCCACGGGCATTACCGGCGCGGTGAAGAACACGTTCGGGCACCTTGTGGGCGGCGAGAAGACGCGCCTCCATCGCGAGGCCCGCGGACCGGACGCCTTCGCCCGGGCCGTCCTCGACGTCTTCGCCGTCCGCCCGCCCGACCTCTCGATTCTCGATGCCGTCGTCGCTATGGAAGGCCAGGGCCCGTCGGGCGGCCGGCCGAGGAAGGTCGGGCGCATCCTTGCGTCCGACAATGCCGTCGCCCTCGATGCCGTCATGGCCGCCATGATGGGCATCGAGCCGCGGCGCGTGCCCCTGCTTCGCATCGCGGCGGAGCGCGGCCTGGGGCCGATTGACCTCGGGCAAATCCAGATCGAAGGCCTCCTGGAGGTGGTCCCGCGCTTCAAGGTCCCGTCCGTCGGCATGGGCCTGGGGACGGCCGTCTCGCGCCTGGCGGCGACGATTCTGGTGACGCGGCCGAAGGTCCGGCGCGCCAGGTGCGTGAAGTGCGGCTCGTGCGTCGAGGCGTGCCCGGTCGAGGCGATTACCATGACGCCGGCCGGACCTGTCATTGATTACGCCAAGTGCATCGCCTGCTTCTGCTGCCACGAGATGTGCCGATATGAAGCGATGACGCTTTCCCGCCGGATGCGGCTCTTCCAGGACCGCCGCCGATAGCACGACACGGTTTTTTCAACGCAGAGAGCGCAGAGGGCGCAGAGAGAGGCTCGGGAAACAACGGCACGACCAAAGAATGGCTGTTTCGACAGGCGCGGATGTCGAGTTGTCTGGCCGTTCCCCAATCCCTTTCCGTTCTCTGCGTCCTCTGCGCTCTCTGCGTTGAAAAGACTTTCAGACAGGCCGAAAAAAGAAGGGCGACCCCGACCTGCGTCGGGATCGCCCGGTTGGCGCCTGCTGATTACAGTCCTTACGGCACGAGGAACGAGTCGTTGGTAACGGCCGCTTCGGTCGTTCCGTCGTAGGAGTCGGTCACGTCATACGCGCGGAGCGTCGCGATGTCGTTGGCGGTGATGGTGTCGGTCACCGTAGTGTCCCGCGCGACCCAGATGTTGTCCCAGTTCGGGCCGACCCACGGATGGGTCTTCCACACGACGTGGCCGTCCAGGTAGAGGACGTTCTGGCCCTCGAAGGCGTGGTTCGGGCTGTTCAGTTCCCAGGCGTTGTCAATGAAGGCGCCCGCGAGGGTGGTGTTCCACTCCTGGATGTAGTCCTCGCCGCCGACGAACCGGCGCGTGCCGAGCGTCACGTCCGTGATGCCGTCCGTGCCGTTCATGAAGTCGCGGCGCTGCGGGTTGGCGTCGGCCGCAACGGCGAAGTTGCTCGCCCGGGCGGACGTGCTCGTCAGCCGGCCCGCCTTGAAGACGTTCTGGTACGAGTAACTGACGTACAACTCGTTGGCGAAGTCGCGGACCACGTTGTAGTCGGTCACGGCCATGTCCACTTCGTGCAGGCCCTGCGACGGGCACTTGAACAGCTCGGGCGTCAGGCCCATGCTGGCGATGAGCAGCCAGAAGTTGGCCGTGTTCGAGTCAATCGGGTTGTCGTTGTCGCCCGGATCCACGGACGCGTCGCGCGGGTCCGGCGGGAGTTGATGGTCGTCGCGCGTCTCGCCGACCAGGTCCCACTGCGTCGAATCGGACGAGAACATGTCCGGCCACCGCTGCTTGGTGGCCGAGGCGTAGGTCTGGCACGCTTTGCCGATCTGGCTCAACTTGCTGGCACAGTCGGCCCGGTTCGCCTGTTCCAGCGCGCTGAAGACTGCGGGGATCAGAATCCCCATGAGCATCCCGATGATCATGATGACCACCAGGAGTTCGACCAGGGTAAACCCTCGACGTTTCATGAGTTCAGTCCTCCAACCTTCGGCGCCTCGCGGCGCCACTACCAGGGAAAATGGAAATAATGCCAGGTACTCCCGGTACGCCCCAAGACCCTTCTTTTCTCGGGCACTCGCCTCCTTTCCGGAAACTGAGCCCCCGCGGAAACGCTCTTCTGCACGGACACCTCAGCAGACGCCCTTCTAATAGCATTATCGCCCGAACCCGGAAATCTGTCAAATGCAAAATGCCCGGATTGTGCGCCTAATGCTACTTTTTCCACTTCGCGGGGCTTGGCTTGAGATAGCGCGGTGGGCATTTTTACCCGCCTTTGGCGGGCCTGGCCACCGCGCAAAATCTGTCTGAACGCGATTACGTGCGGCTGGGGGGCGGGATACGGCGCCACGGCCCGGCGCCGGAGGCGGAAGCGCACACCTCTTCGACCGGATCGCTGAGCGAATCCTGCAAAGGCCAATCGCGGGCCTCTTCAGCGGCGGCGATGGCCGCACCGACCGCCGCTTCGTCGAACTGCGTCCCCGCACCGGTGCGAAGGCGCTCGAGCGCTTCGCCGAGCGCCAGCGGCCCGCGGTGGGCGCGCGCGCTGGTCATGGCGTCGAGCGCATCGGCGACCGCCAGGATCCGCGCCTCCAGCGGGATAGCCTCGCCCACCAGGCCGTCCGGATACCCGTGCCCGTCCAGGCGCTCATGGTGGTGGCGGATGATGCAGGCCTCGCGCTGGAGGAATCGCAGTTGGCCGACGACCTTCTCGCCCACGCCCGGGTGCTGGCGGACGAGGGCCCATTCCGCCCGGCTCAACGGACCGGCTTTTCCGAGCACGCTCCGCTGGATGACGTACCGGCCGATGTCGTGGAGCACGGCTGCGCGGCCGAGCGCTTCCACCTGGTCGGGCCGGAGGCCCATGTGGCGGGCGACGGCGACGGCGTAGCGGGCGACGCGCTCCGAGTGGCCGACGAAATGCGGGTGGCGCGACTCCAGGTCCCGCACCATTTCATCCAGGCGCTCCAGGTAGGCGTCGCGGTTCTGCTCGTTGAGGGATTTGACGCGCGCCTGCAGGCCGCGGACCTGGTCGGAGGAGACCAGGTCGGGCTCGACCTCGCCGCCGGCCGGACCCCAGGTCACGACGCGTCCCCCGCCGAGCCCCTTCGCGCTGTACATCGCCTCGTCGGCCATGCGCACCAGGTCTGTAATGGTGGAGTTTTCGCCCGGCCGCAGCACGGTGACGCCGAAACTGGCTCTCAGAAAAACCTGCGCCGCACCGCAGGAAACCGGGACGCTCTCCATCCTGTCGCGCAAGACGTCGGCCACCCGGGCCGCGTCCTCCAGACCGGTGTCAGGCAGAACGAGCAGGAACTCGTCGCCGCCGTAGCGGGCGACAATGTCGGTGGACCGGAGTCGGCTCCGAAGCGTCCTCGCCACGTGGACGAGAACGGCATCGCCGACGTCGTGACCGTGGGTGTCGTTGATGATCTTGAAACGGTCGAGGTCGATCATGACGATGCCGACGGGCGATTCGGCTCGGCGGCTGCGGGCGATCTCGCGCTCCAGCAGGATGTTGGCCTGGCGCCGGTTCACCAGTTCCGTCAGGCTGTCGGTCGCGGCGAGGCGCTTGAGTTCCGCGTTGGCGCGCTCCAGGTCGGCCTTGGCCTGCTCCAGGCTGGATTGCATGCGGCGCTGCTCGGTGACGTCGAGACCGTAGGCGACGACATCGCACCGCCCCGCGCCTTTGGGGTCGCGCGAAACGGTGAACGTCCACGAGACAAGGCGGCGCTCGCCGCTCTTGGTGACGATAAGGTGCTCGTGCGAGCCGACAGGATCGAACCGTCCGTCGAGGATCGCCCGCCCGACCTTTTTCGCCAGCGGGACATCGTCGGGAGGCAGCAGGACCTCGCGATAGCGCCGTCCGAGAACCTCGTCGCGGGCGTAGCCGGTGACACGTTCGGCCCCCCGGTTGAACAGCGTGATGGCTCCGTCCGGAAGGGCGACGCTGATAATGACGATTTCGCTTGTTTCGACGACGGCACGGACGAAATCCCGCTCGTGGCGGGCTTCTTCCGCACGCGACCGTTCGCTGGACAACGCGGCCGTCGCGCCGGCCTTGGCGCGACGGAAATCATAGGTCACGGAGAGGAACCCGACAAGGATGAGGAGGTAGCCGCCCGCGCGGCACGGCAGATCAATGGCGGCGGCGATGTCGGGCCTTACGGAGGCCGGAGATACCAGACCGACCAGCGCCAAACCCTCCGCCCCGAGCAGGATGACCAGGCCGCTCGTCATGGCCAGGTAGCCGTCGCGCTTGCCGCCGGCCCACCGCCACCCCCACCAGGGGACGGCAACCACTGCCGCACACAACAGAAGGATACGAACCACTACGCCGTACGCTTCCGATGGGAACACACTGCCTCCCGCCCCATCCCCGTTGTCGCGCGATCCCAGTTGACCCGTAACCCTCATGTATCGGCAGGAGCGGCGGCGCCGGTGAACCAAATCTCCGACATTTTGTGGCAGGTTCCCAGGAAAAGGCTGAACCTGGAATCTCACCAATAATCAGACCGGGCATCAACCGATTGAGGCAAGGCGGGCGGCGATGCGATCCCAGTGCGTGCCGCGCCAGTCCCGGCGCGCCGGGACATCGCACCAGAAGGCGGGGGCGTCGTCGCGGCTCTGCTTGTTCGAGGGCATGGCCCCCCCCGACGCGGTTAGGCTCCGAACTTGGCCAGGCGCCCCGCATGGCCGAGGGCGAGCGGCATCAGGTGCGTCGAGGGCCTCAGGCCCAGGCCCCCCGCCGTGCACGCCACCTCGTCGAACCGGTCCACCGTGTCGCGGCGAACGGTCCTGGCCCAGAGCAGCACCGGCACGGGATGCCAGGAATGCGAAGAGAGGGCCGCCGGCGTCGAGTGGTCCGCCGTCACGATGAGAACGTCGGGCCGCAGTTTCTCGACGCTCGGCAAGGCGCGGTCGGCTTCCTCGATGGCCTTGACCTTGGCCGCAAAGTCGCCGTCCTCCCCCGCCTTGTCGGTGTGCTTGTAGTGGAGGAAGAAGTAGTCGAACTCGTTCCAGTGTTCGGCGAGGCTGGCGACGTCGCGCTCGACCTCGTTGGTGGCGGGGAGTTCCGTCATGCCGACCAATTTCGCCACGCCGCGGTACATCGGCGTCCCGGCAACGACAGCCGCCTTCAGGCCGAACCGCTCCTGGATGCTGGGCCAGTGCGGCCGCTTCGCAAAGCCGCGGGCCAGGACGCCGTTCGCTTTCGGTTCGCCCGCCAGGACCTCGCGCGCTTTGCGCAGGACCTTGCCGGCCACGTCGGCGGTCCGCGCGCTTTCGGCGGTGTCGTCGGTGGCCTTCGGCTCGAGGGGCGCAACGCCCGTCTTTTGCGGATCGGTGTCCTCGACGCCGTCGCCCAGCCCTTCGCCCCGCAGGACGAGCAGCGCCCGGTGCTCCTTCACGGGCGACCAGAGGACCCGGATGCCGTCCACCTCCTTGATCGCCTTGGCGAGTTTCTCGACGATTTTCTTCGATTCGTCGGTCGGGATGCGTCCCGCGCGGCGGTCGGTGATGCAGCCCTTGGAGTCGAGCGTGCAGAAGTTGAGGCGTGCGGCCACGTCGCCGTGCTCCAGGTCGAACCCGACGCCGGCGGCCTCGAGCGCCCCGCGCCCGATCTGGTACTCGACCGGGTCGTAGCCGAAGAGGGCCAGATGTCCCGGCCCGCTGCCGGGCGTCACGCCCGGATAGACGGGCTCCAGGAGGCCGCAGCAGCCTTCACGAGCGAGGCGGTCGGCGTTGGGGGTGCGTGCGGCCGCCAGTTCGGTCTTCCCGCCGGGTCCGCTCGTGATGCCCCCCAGCCCGTCCCAGACAAAGAGGACGATTTTCGACCCGTTGTCCTGAACCAGGTGCCTCAGGTCCATACTGGCCATCGGTGTCTCCCTTGCTTGTCGCCATCGCCCGCGCTTGCCAGCCGGCGGAGCGATGAGGATACCGCCTCGCAGCATCGGTTTCAAGCCTTCCGCTTTCCCAGTGGAACCTTGCATACGGCAGGCGCATCCAATAGGATGTCGGGTGCCCGATGGCCGGTTGCGTGGAGGAGAAACCCATGCAGATTCTTGCCCAGAGCAGAACCGTCCAGCAGGTTCCGTACTCGCACATCGCCTACGGTGCCGCGGCCGGGGAATCGTCGCTTCGGCAAAGCGCGCAGGTGGCCGGAGGAAGTTTCTTCGGAGCGATCCTCCTTGTGACAGGGCTCATAGTCATGGTCGGCGTCCGGAAAGGGCGGCGCGCAAGGGCTTCGCGGCATCAAGGGGGCGAGCGGGTCGCGAAGGGCGTCCTGGTGGCCTTCGGTCTGTTTGTCATGCTGGCTTTCTCCGGCCTGGCGCTCTATTTCGCGTGCGATGGAAGAATCGCGGGCACCTCCTTCAAGCAAGCGGTCCCCCAAATGGCGGTAGTCGCGCTGCTTGCGCTCGGCATATCGCTTATGTGCGCGATCCTGGCCGCGGCCAGACTCCTAAGGAACCCTGACAGTCCTGAAGCGATCACGAGGAAATGGAAAAGGATATTGCTTTTCTCGTGCTCTGTGTTGGCGATGGCGTCTTGGGCACTCAGCGTGTGTCTATCCGTGTACGTTTACGGAGAGTACTCCCCCCTCGGGATTTGGGTGCGTCGCCTCCTGTAAGGCGAGTGGGCGCAAGAGGAGGACCTGATGCAAATCCTCGCCCAGAGCAAAACGGTACAGCAAGTTCCCTACGCCCACGTCGGCTACCTGGCAGCGGCGTCGCTCTATCGCCAGCAGGTCCAGGAAGCCTCGTTCCTGGTGTCGGTGGGGCTCTTGGCGGCGACGACCGTGATGCTGGTCGGCCTGGTGACGTCGGGCGTGGGACGCCTGCGCGCCTCGCGCGGCGAGCCGTCGCGGCGACGCCGGTGGACAATCGCCGTCATCCTGTTCGCTATCCTCTTTGTCGTAGCGGGGGCGGCCTTCGGCATCGCGCAGGTCGTGGGGCACGCGGCTTATGACCGGTTTTACCAGATGGAGCACGTGCCCGCGGAACCGGGCGCCCCTGTCCCGGAAGCACCCGCCATGGAAGCCCTTCCGCCTCCCGGCGTGGATGAACCCTCGCCCGGACCGTGAGCGTGGCTCGCTACCAGTGTCCGCCGCCCGACTTTGCCGAAACGCGCGCCGGGCGGACCCTTCACGTCTGGGGCAACGTCCCCCACTGGCTCGTCGCCGACGCGGAACTCACCGACGCCCTCGCCATCCTGCAGCACGAGAAACCGCTACGTGATGCTGCGGAAAGCCTGTCGGTAAAAAGTCAGCGGCCGGCCCGGCGCGTTCTCAAGGACCTCCGGCCTATCCTGCGCTCGCTCTACAAGGCGGGCGTCCTGCGGAAGAACGGCCGCGCAGCCGAGCGGCGCCCACCCCGGCCCGCGCGGCTCGAAGTCGTCTGCATCAACCTGACAAACCGCTGCAACCTACGGTGCACGTTCTGTTTTAACGACGCCTCACGGACGCGCGCGGCGGAAGAACTCTCCGCAGCCGAAGTGCTGCGCTTTCTGAAGGACGTGCGGCCGTGGCTAGCGCGTCGCCCCCTCCTGGCCCTGATGGGCGGAGAGCCGCTCCTCGCGGGCGACCGGCTGCTGGCCGTCGCACGGGGAACGGGACGCCGGTGGGAGAAACTGGTCTCGACCAACGGCCTCCTTGTGGACGACGCGTTCGCGCACGGGGCGCGCGACACCGGTCTCCAGGTCCAGGTGAGCGTGGACGGCGCTGGGCCCGAGTCTCACGAGCGTATCCGCGGCAAAGGGACTTTCGCGCGGGCGACCGACGCCGTCGGCCGCCTCGCCCGCGCCGGCGCGCATGCCATCATGAGCATGGTCGCCCACCGCGACAACCAGGGCGAAATCGGGGCGTACCTGGACCTGGCGCTCGGGCTCGGGGCGAGCGAGGCGCGGGTCATTCCGCTGAAGCGCGTCGGCGCGGGGAAAAACGCGGGCCTCGCGATGCCGGACATGCGTCGGCTCCTGGGCGACACGCTTCGGGCGGTCGAGGGGCGGCCGGAGCGCGGCCGGCTCCTCGGACGCGATTACCTTTCGCTCCTCGCCCAGACGTGCGCCCGGTCGTACCGGCGGACGACGTGCGGCACGGGGTCGCAGACGATCCTCCTGGACGCCGACGGAACTGTGTATCCGTGTCAGAACCATTGCGCGCCGGAACTCGCCGCCGGCAACATCCGGGAGCACGCCTTCCGTGAGATCTTTGAGGGGCCTGTGCTTGCGCACCTGCGCGCAACCTGCCACGTGGACCGCCTGCCGGCGTGCGCCAAGTGCCCCGTGCGCTACTGGTGCATGGGCGGGTGCCGAGGCGAAGCCTATAACGTGGCGGGCCGGTTCGACGCCCCGAGCGCCACGTGCGCAATGAACCGCGAGGCGATCCTGGAGACGTTCTGGCTTCTGGCCGAGTCCGCCGTCGTCCGAGACCTGGCCGGCGCGCGGCAAGGGCACTATTGAGAAACGTCCGGCCGAACGGGCAGGGGTTCAGTTGCCGCCGACGCACTGGCGGGCAGGCCGCCAGTGCCACCCCTGTTGGGCTATTGTCGCCAGCCCTCCAAGAAGACAGGCCCGATCCCGGCGTGCCGGGACCAGGCCTGTCGGCAAGGCGATTCGAATCGCTCATCGCTTTTTCAAGAGGACAAACACCTGTCGGTCGCCGGCGCGGACGAGGAACGGCACGCCGCGCGCCAGGTCCGCCTTCGCCATCACCTCCTTGAACTCGGCGACGCTGCGAACCGGCTGGCGGTCCGCCTGGACGATCAACATGCCGGCCTGGAGCCCGGCCCGGGCCGCCAGGCCGCGCGGGTCCACGCTCGTGATGAGAACCCCCTGCCCTTCGGCATAGCCGAAGCGCTGGGCGGCCTCGGGCGTCACATCGCTGACCTCGATGCCGAGTTCCTGGAACTGGGCCGGACCCGCGGCGGGGCCTCCGAGCATGGCCTCGGGCTGCTCCGGGCGACGCTTGATGGCGACGGTGACGGTCTGGCGCACCTTGTCGCGCACCAGGACGACCTCGACCTCCGTGTCCGGCTCGGTCCAGGCGACGACGGTCCGCAGTTCGGTGACGTCCTTGACGGGTTTGCCGGCGTACTCGACGATGATGTCGCCGGCCTGGATGCCGGCCTTGTCGGCCGGGCCGTCCTTGAAGACCTGGCCGACAAGTGCGCCCCGGGCGTCCTCCAGGCCCATGGACTGGGCCAGGTCTTTCGAGAGGTTCTGGATGCTGACGCCCAACCAACCGCGCACCACCTCGCCCTTTTCGTGGAGGCGCGTCATGACGTCGCGGGCCATGTTGCTGGGGACGGCAAAGCCGATGCCCATGTTGCCCCCGTAACCGCTTCGGCTGGCGATGGCGGTGTTGATGCCGACGACTTCGCCCCGCATGTTGACCAGCGGTCCGCCGGAGTTGCCCGGATTGATGGCGGCATCGGTCTGGAGAAAATCCTCGTAGTCGGCGACGCCGACGTTGGCGCGGCCTTTGGCGCTGATGATGCCGGCCGTCACGGTTTTCTGGAGGCCCAGGGGGGCGCCGATGGCGAGAACCCAATCGCCGACCTCCATCTTGTCGGAATCGCCGAGGACGGCGGCGGAAAGGCCCTCGACCTGGACCTTGATCAGCGCGATGTCGGTGGGGGGATCGGCCCCGATGACCTTGGCGTCGAACTCGCGATCGTCGGCCAGATGCACGGTGATCTCGTCCGCGCCCGCCACCACATGGTTGTTGGTCAGGATGTACCCGTCGGCACTGACGATAACGCCGGACCCCAGGCCCTGCCGACGGAACTCCTGTCGCGGCTGAGGTGACTGGGGCGTCTCGGGCCGGCCCGGCTCCATGCCGAAGAACCGCCGCAGAAAATCGTCGCCGAAGCCGAACGGCACGGCGGACGCCTCGACAGCCTGGCTGGTGCTGATGGCGACGACCGCAGGCTGGACCCGGGCCGCCGCCGTGCGGAACGTCTGCGAGAACGCCTCGACGTCGGGCGGAATGGCCAGGGGGGCCTCGGCCGGCACCTGGAGCGCGAGCGCCTCCGGCCGCTCCGCGTGGGGCGTCAGGCGGTCCATCAGCACCGGCACCGCCACGCCGCCTCCTACGATGATCCCCAGCGCCACCACCAGGACGAGAAGCAATCGGACGTCGCGCATCACTTTGTTCCTCTCTCCGGATTCTCCGTTGCGCCGCAGGCGTTCCGCCGCCGGCCGCGCAACCCGACCTTGTTATGCCATCTCAAACAGAAGACTGTCCAGCAGTTCCGCGACCGTCCGGTGCGAAGGAACGGCCCGCCGGACACCGGCCGGCACCTTCTGGCGATCCGCCAACGCCACCAGCCGAACCCCGTCGTAGGCGCCCGAAGCGAACGCCGACAAGGCGTGGCCGGCATTGAGGCTCTCGCCGACGACCAGGATCTCCTCAAGCGGGATATCGGCGGGTTCGGCGACGGCATCCACGGCATAGAGGGCGAGGGCGTTGGGGTCGTCTTTCCGGCCCGCCGCCAACTGCACCGCTTGACCGTGCTGGTCGAATCCGAACAACTCCGCCCCCGCCGTCCACACGAACAGGAAAACCTTCGACAGGCCGCGGATGCCCCGGCACACGTCCCGGTCCATCGCCTCCACCTCGGCCGGGGCGACGAGCAGAACCCGCACCTGCCGGTCCAGCAGCGCCTCCAGGCGTTCGCAGATGGCGGCCCGTTCCTCGACCGGCGCCTCGGCCAACAACCGAGGCAGGTCCAGCACCACCAGCCGGTACGGGCCGTCCACCAATTCCTCGCTACGGCGGGGGGACACAGCGGATTCCCTCGATACCCTCGCTCCAAGTCCTCGTCTATCCTATGCCGAACACGGCCGACAGGCAAGGCGATTTCGGCGAAGGAGGCAAGAGATTTTCCCTTGCCCGGCCGCCGCCGGTGCCGTACCCTATACGCGTTCCCCAGAAGAGGCATGTCCGGGGGCGGGCACATGGCACATGACCGAAAACCACACGACCGGCGGGGGGCCGATCGCCCTCCGCGCCGGGATGGGCGCCCGCCGCGACCCTCCGGCGACGAACGCCTGAGCCGGTTTCTGGCCTTCGTCCTCCGCCACCACCCCGAGGAGGCGAACCTCACGATGGACGAGGACGGCACAGTCGGCCTGGACGAACTGGCCGAAGCCGTCCGGACACGTCCGGGACTGGAATCCATGACCCGCGGCGAGATCGAACGCTTGGTGACGGCCCAATCGCCGCCGCGATTCGAGATTCTCGGCGACCGAATCCGGGCCCGCTACGGCCACACGTTGCCCCGGCAAGTCCGCTTCGAGCCGGCTGACCCGCCGGAAACGCTCTTCCACGGGACGACGGCCGAAGTCGCCGAACATGTCCTCACCGAAGGCTTGCAGCCGAGCGGGCGCCAGTACGTCCACCTCTCGGTGGACACGCCCGCGGCGCGCGAAATCGGACAGCGCCACACCCCCCAGCCTGTCATCCTCCGCATTGACACCGAATCGGCGCGGAAGGCAGGCGCGCGGTTCTACCCGACCGGGCCGGCCGTGTGGCTCTCCGACCCCATTCCGCCGGAGTGCATCACGCGTCTGGAGTAGGCCGCGAAAAAGACTCCAGGTGTCTTTTCTGCGCAGCACCCTTCGGGCTCTTCGGGGAAAAGACACCTGGAGTCTTTTTCGCGTATGCCCTGGTAAACGCGGCGGATTCCGTCTATAGTCAGACACGGATGTAATCTCTTTTGCTCGCAAGGCAGGCGGACTCGAATGAAGCGGCACTCGGCACAAACGCGCGTAGGACGGCTGGCGCTCTTTGCCGGGCTGGCGGCCGTGGGACTTTTCGGGTCGCTCACCGCCGAGGAGCCGGCGACCGAGCCGGAGGCGCCCGTACCGGCGGCCATCATCCCCGTCTCCGGCATCATTGACGAGACCCTGGTCGCCTCGGTTTCGCGGCGGGCGGACGAGGCGGCGGCGGCCGGCAACCGGATCGTCATCTTCCACATCACCTCCGACGGCGGGTATCTCGACGCCGGCCTCGACTTGAGCCGCGCGCTGGAACGCCTCGCCCGCGAGGGCGTGCGGACAATCGCCTATGTGGACAGCCGGGCGTACAGCGCCGCGGCCATCGCCGCCGTCTCCTGCCAGGAAATCGTCATGAGCCCCGAGGCCTCGCTCGGTGCCTGTACGCCGTACGCCGCCGTGCCGCTGGCCGGCCCCCAGCCGCTCGAGCCGGAAGTCCGCGCGAAACTCGAAGGCGCTATCATCGAGCGGATGCAAAGTCTCGCTGAAAAACACGGCTACCCGCCGGCCATCCTCAAGGCGATGGTCAAAATGAGCACCACCGTCATTGACATCGAAAACAAGAAAACCCACGAGCACCGCACTATCGAGGAAGAAGACCTCTTCCAGTACGGAACCGAGTGGGAAAAACGCGACGTCGTCGTCCCACCGGACGAGGTGCTGACGGTCGGCAGCGAGCAGGCCAAGCGCTACGGCCTGGCGCGCCACATCATCGGTCGGCTCGACGACCTCTACGACCTCTACCCCATCCGCGGCCGAATCGCCGTCTATCCCGTCACCTGGAGCGAAACGCTCGTGGCGTGGCTGAACAACATGTGGCTCAAAGCCCTGCTGGTTCTCGTCGGCCTGCTGGGGCTGTACGTCGAGATGAACACGCCGGGGTTCGGCGTGCCGGGGACGATCGGCCTCGTGGCGTTCGGCATCCTGTTCCTGGCGTCGTTCCTGGCGGGCCAGCCGGACTGGCTGCCGCTGCTCCTTTTCGTCGCGGGGCTGGCGATGCTTCTGGTGGAACTCTTCGTGACGCCCGGGTTCGGTATCCTGGGCGGCGGGGGGATCCTGCTGATTCTCGGCGCCCTTGTGCTCGCGCTGCCGAGTTTTGAGGGTCTGCCCGAGCGCGACTTTGAGTACACGGAACTCTTCGAGGCGATCGGCGTCATGGGTTTGGTCCTGGCCGCCTTCGGTTTGTGCGCCTTCTTCTTGGCGCGATTCCTGCCGCACGTACCGGTCCTGGGGCGAGTCGTGCTGGCCCCGTCGGGGGTTTCGGACGGGTCGAGCCACGCCGCGGCGGCGCCGCAGGAAGCCCGCGTCGGCGACGTCGGCCGCGCGGTGACGAAACTTCACCCCGCCGGGAAAGCCCGATTCGCCGACCGCCTGCTCGACGTCATCGCGGAGGGCGATTTTCTGGACGCCGACCGGCCCATCCGCGTCGTCGAGGTCCGGGGCAACCGCATCGTCGTCCGCCCGTCTGAGCCGCACGGCCCCGAAGAAGGAACGCCCGCATGACGATTCCGGCGTGGCAAGCGTCCTGGCCCTACGTGGCCCTTCTGTTCGGCATGGGCATCGCGCTGGCGCTGGCGGAGATCGTCATTCCGAGCGGCGGGGCGCTGACGGTCCTGTCGCTCCTGGCGTTCGGGGGGGCGGTGGTGGCAGCGTTCCTCATGGGCTCCGCGCCGGGGCTCATCGCCCTGGCCGCGATGGCCGTCACCGCGCCGCTCCTGATGTATCTGTTTATCCGCATCTGGCCGCATACGCCCCTGTTTCGCCGCCTGATCCTGCGCGGACCGAGCGGCGTCGGCAAGGCGGGCGACCTGGCGCATCTGGCGCCGGAGGAACTGAAAGGGCGGATCGCCGTCGCCAAGACGGCCCTGCGGCCGGCCGGCAAGATCACGCTCGACGGACGCCAGATCGATTGCGTCACCGAAGGGGACCTCGTCCCGGCCGGACGGCGGGTCAAGATCCTCGAAGTCCACGGCGCGCGGGTCGTCGTCCGTGTCGTGCCCGAGGAGGACTGAAGGCTCTCGGCGATTCACAGCCGGCGAGCATAAAAAAAACGTTGGCCCTCTAGTCGCAGCACGGTACAATACGTGAATCCTACGGTCTTTCACGCGAAGGAGCCTACGATGAACTTTGTGCCGACTCTGGCGTCCGCCCTCTCACCGGTTCTGGCAATGCATCCGATATGGATCGCGGGGGTCGTCGTTCTGGTCCTGGCGGCGTTCTTCTTCGTCATCGTCCTCCTGCGGTACATCGGCCTCTGGATCCAGTGCTTGACGACCCGCGCGGGCATCGGCCTGATTAATCTGGTGGCCATGTCGCTCCGGAAAGTCGATCCGCGCGTCATCGTCGGGTGCAAGATCATGGCCGTCCAGGCGGGAATCCCGATGGAAACCCGCGACCTGGAGAGCCATTACCTGGCGGGCGGCCACCCGGTCAACGTCGTGCGGGCTCTGATCGCCGCCGACCGGGCGAACATCGAACTCAATTTCAAAACCGGAGCCGCCATTGACCTCGCGGGACGCAACATCCAGGAGGCCGTGGCCCTGTCCGTCCTGCCGAAGGTCATTGACGTGCCGAACCCCGAGACGGGCAAGACCACCATTGACGCCGTCGCGAAGGACGGCATCCAAGTGAAGGCCAAGGCGCGCGTCACGGTCCGGGCGAACCTGGAGCGCCTCGTCGGCGGAGCGACCGAGGAGACCATCATCGCCCGCGTCGGCGAAGGCATCGTCACGACCATCGGCTCAGCCCAGTCGTACAAGGACGTGCTGGAGAATCCCGACTCGATCTCCAAGCGGGTCCTGGAGAAGGGCCTGGACGCGGGCACGGCCTTCGAGATCCTCTCGATAGACATCGCGGACGTGGACATCGGCGACAACATCGGCGCCCGCCTCCAGGCGGACCAGGCCGAGGCCAACAAGCGCATGTTCCAGGCCGAGGCCGAACAGCGCCGCGCCGCAGCCGCGGCACGCGAACAGGAAATGGTCGCCCTCGTCCAGGAAAACCGCGCCAAGGTCGTCCTGGCCGAGGCCGAGGTCCCCAAAGCCATCGCCGAAGCGTTCCGTAGCGGCAACCTCGGCATCATGGACTACTACCGCATGAAGAACATCCAGGCCGACACGGGCATGCGCGACTCGATCGGCCGAAGCGCCGAACCGCCGAAGCCGGACCATGGGGCGAAACTGTAGCCGAACCACCCGCACAACGGAGCACGCCGTGAAACAGTTGCTCCCGTTCATTCTGTTCCTCGTGATCGTCGGCGGCGTCAATGCGCTGCGGTGGCTCATCGAAAAACAGCAGCGCGAAAAGGAAAAAGAGGAACCCGCCAAACGCGGCGCCGAACCTCCTGCTCGTGCCGCAAGCCCCGGACGCCGGCCGATCTTCTATGGACGACCGGACAAAAAGCAACCCTCCGCGGCGCCGGAGTTCGAAGGCGAGACAGAGGTCCGGCCGGCGCCCCAACCCCGCGCCGCACCGACACCGGCACAACCGCGCCGCGTTCAGTCCCAGCGACCGTCCCGCCAGCCGGCCGCCGCCCGGCAGACGCTCCGGCCTTCCCAGACAATGCGGCCGGCGCAGGCCCACCCGCTCCGGTCGGAACCTCCACAAAGGTCGTCACTGCGGAAAGAGATGAGTGTCGCGCCGGCGATCCCCACAGCCGCGGCCGCCGAACCGCACCGCCAAGGACAATTCTTCGGCAACCTGTTGGCGCCGACCAATTTGGCGCGGGCCGTCGTCCTGGCGGAAATCTTCGGCCCGCCGAAGGCGTTCCAAGACCTCTAACCAGCGGCAATTTCCGCGATCGCCAATTTCCCTTGAGAGGCCCTGCCGCAGGCTCTATCATTCTCTCTGTTTGAGCCAGAGGAAGGATCGCCCGTGGCCAAGAAGGCCGACGAGTCGCACAACGCCACGTATCGCAGGCACCTGGAGACGATCCTCGCCATCACGCGGCGTCTCGCTTCCGAGCCGCGCCTCGACCCCCTACTGGAGCACATCGCTGAGGAAACGTGCAACCTTCTCGACGCGGAACGCGCGACGCTCTTCCTCTACGACGCGGCCAAACAGGAACTCTACAGCCGCGTCGTCACCGAGAGCGAGATTAAGGAAATTCGCATCTCCGCTTCGAGCGGCATCGCCGGGGCCGTCGCCCAGGCGGGCGGCCCGTTCTGCCTCAACATTCCCGACGCCTACGCCGACCCGCGCTTCAACCGCGAGGTGGACGGCAAAACGGGCTGGCGGACGCGGAACATCCTGGCCGTCCCCCTGCTGAACCTCGAGAGCGAACTGGTGGGCGTCCTGGAGGTGATGAACAAGCGCGGTCCCGGCGCGCCGGGATTCACGGCGGACGATTGCGACCTGCTCTCGGCGCTGTCGGCCCAGGCGGGCGTGGCGCTGGAGCGGGCGAGGTTGCTCGAAGAGTTCCTCGCCAAGCGCCGGCTCGAGAACGAGATGGAACTGGCGCGCGACATCCAGATGGGGCTGCTGCCCGCCGAGCCGCCGCAACTAGCCGGCTTCGACCTGGCCGGCTGGAGCGAACCGTCCGAGTACGCCGGCGGCGATTTCTTCGATTTTTTCCCCTGGGGCGATCGACGCGTCGGCCTGGTGCTGGGCGACGCGGTCGGCCACGGCGTCGGCCCGGCCCTGCTGGCCGCTGAAACGCGGGCCCTCGTCCTCGCCCTGGCAATGCACGAGGACCGGCCCGAACAGGTCCTCGCCGACGCGGGCCGCCTCCTGGCCGAAGACGTGACCGACGGGCGGTTCGTCACCCTCGTCCTGGCCGCGGTCAGCGCCGACGAGGGCACCGTCTGCTACGCGAGCGCCGGCCAGGGGCCGCTCGTCGTCCTGCGGGCCGACGGCCGGTCGGAACTGCTCGACGCAACCGGCCTGCCGCTCGGCATCCTGCCGGAGGCGCCCATCGCGTGTGGGACGCCCATCTGCCTGGCCGCCGGCGACACGCTCCTGATCCTCTCGGACGGCATCTTCGAGTGCGACACGGCCGACGGCGGAATGCTCGGCATGGAGCCGGTTCTGGCGGCCGCCCGGCGCCATCGCGAGGCCCCGGCCCGGGCAATGATTGACGCCCTGGCGACCCTGACGCTCGAAGCCAACCCGAGCGGGCGGTTCCGCGACGACCGCACCGCCGTCATCGCCAAGCGGACCGCATGAGCCGCCGCAGCACGCAGGCCGGACGCCTGCGGCCGAAGCCGAGGAAAACCAAACGGGAACACCCATGAGCGGCACGCCGGACAAGAGCCAACTGGACCGGGGCACCGACCCCGAATATGCCGCCGTCAGCAGCATGGCCGTCATCGGCCTGGTGGTGGCGGTGCTCGGCGTGTGGCCGCTTCTGCTCATTTCCAAGCACTGGGTCTCGCCGCCCTCCTCCCTGCCGGACCTGGTTGTCATGACGGTGATTTTCGCGGCGGCGCCCCTCGTGGGTCTGGTGCTCAGCCTGACGGCTTTGCGCCAGATCCGCCGCTCCTACGGCGTGGTGACGGGCAGGCGGATCGCCCTCGCCGGCCTCGCTACGGGCGCTCTGCTCGCGGCAGTGTGGGCCGGTTGGCTCACCGTCGAATGGCGACGCAACGAGCGGACCCTCCGCGACCTGGAGAAGACCGCCTACGCCGTCATGGACAACCTTCTGGCTGGACGGTACGAGCAGGTGTACGAGCAAATCCCTGAGGAATACCGGCGGCGCCAGCCGGCCGGCTACCGCCAATTCCGCGATTACATGGCCGAACTGTTCGAGGGCGCAGGCGCGCTCGTCGAACGCCGCCTCCTATCGCTGCGCATCATCAAGACCGAACGCGGCACCTATATCGCGCCGGCCGAGATGCGCGTGGACCTGGAGCGGTGGAACCTCCAGGTCAGCATGACGTTCAGCCGGACTCCCGCCGGAAAATGGGAACTCGTGGGCATCCAGGGGAGGCCCACACTCGAAAGCATGATGAAGCACGATACCCCGTCCGACCGTCTGCCCCAGGAAGAAGAAAACCAAGTTGAGCCGGCGGCCCCCGAGCCGGCGCCTACGTCTCCTTGACCCGTTGGATGCGGGCGCCGAGACTCGCCAGTTTCTCCTCCATCCGCTCGTAGCCCCGGTCCAGGTGGTAGATGCGTTCGATGCGGGTCTCGCCCTCGGCAAGGAGGCCGGCCACCACCAGCGCCGCCGACGCCCGCAGGTCGCTCGCCATCACCTCGGCGCCGCTGAGGCGGTCCACCCCGTGGACGACCGCCACGCTCCCTTCTTTGCGGATGTCCGCCCGCATCCGCACCAGTTCCGCCACATGCATGAACCGGTCGGGATAAACCTTCTCGATGATGATGCTGTTGCCTTCGGCCACGGCCAGCAGCGCCATCATCTGCGCCTGGAGGTCCGTCGGGAATCCGGGGAACGGCAGGGCGGTGACATCCACGCTCCGCGGGCGCCCCTTGGCGCGGACCCGGACCGTGTCGTCCGAATGCTCGACCTGGGCGCCCGCCTCGCGCAGCGTGCTGATGAGCGCAAAGAGGTCGTTCCACCGCGCTCCCTCGACGGTCACGTCGCCTCCCGTCGCCGCTCCCGCGACCAGAAAAGTTCCCGCCTCGATGCGGTCCGGAATAATCGTGTACTCGACGCCGCGCAATCGCCGCACGCCCTCCACCAGGAGGCGCGGCGAGCCGATGCCGGAGATATTCGCCCCCATCGCCACGAGCGCCCGCGCCAGGTCCTGCACCTCCGGCTCGCAGGCCGCGCAGTCCATCACCGTCGTGCCCTCGGCCAGCACCGCCGCCATCAAAACGTTTTCCGTCCCGGTCACCGTCGAACCGAACGGGCCGCCCAGGTACATCTCCGTGCCGCGCAGTCGGCGCCCCGACCCGACGATGTACCCGTGTTCGACGTCGAGTTGGGCCCCGAGGGCCGCGAGGCCCCGCAGATGAATGTCCACCGGCCGCTGACCGATGACGCATCCGCCCGGCAGGTGAACCTTCGCCCGGCCGCGCTTCGCCAGCAGCGGACCCAGGACGCAAATCCCCGCGCGCATCGTCTTCATGATGTCGCGGTCCGCCAGGACCGGCTTTTCGTCGGCCGGTTCCAGGACCAGGTCGCCGTCCGCCTCGCGCTGGACCCGCACGCCGAGTTCGCCCAGCAGGCGGCTCATCGTGCGGATGTCCGCGAGGTCCGGCACGTTCTTCAGCCGCATCGGCGAGTCCGCAAGCAGCGACGCCGCCATAATCGGAAGCGCCGCATTCTTGGCCCCGCCCGCCCGGACGCGCCCCCGCAGGGGCTGGCCGCCGACCACCACCATGCTATCCATATCTCTTCTCCCAACCTCTCCGCGCCGCCACAAACCCTTTGCCGCGCGGCGGGTCTCCGTACCCGCCGCGCGTTTCGCGGTGGCCTGGGAAGGCCACCGCGCGACTTCCGACACAGACCCTAGCCCGAAGCCCGGCGGGCCGTCAGCATCCGGTCGTGCCCCGCGTAGTCTTTGCGGACCTCCATCCCCTCCAGGCCGCGCACTGCCGAAGCCTTCTCCATCGCCGCCGCGCCCTGCCCCGCGCCGATCTCCACTAGGAGTGTCCCCCCCGGCGCGAGGTACGCCGGCGCCCCCTTCAGGATCCGCTCGATGATTTCCGTCCCCTCGGGCCCGGCGACGAGGGCCTCTCGCGGCTCGTGGTCGCGGATTTCCGGCTCGAGCGTTTCCCATTCGGCCTCGGCGACGTACGGCGGGTTGGCGAGGAGAAAATCCGCCGGCTTCGCGCCCGCCGCGTCGAGGGCGTCGTAAAGGTCGCCCTCGAGGAACGTCACTCGGTCCGCTACACCGTGCGCTTCGGCGTTCGCGCGGGCGACCGCCAGCGCCGTCGGCGAAACGTCCGTCGCCACCAGCCAGGCCTCCGGGACGTGGACAGCCAGGCTGACCGCCACGCACCCGCACCCCGTGCAAAGGTCAATGGCGCTTATTCGCGCCCCGCCCTCGCCCACCGCAGCGTTCCTCGTCGGCGGCGCGAGGCCGCGCTTGCGCCCCGTCCGTTCCATCACCTCTTCCACCAGCAACTCCGTCTCCGGCCGCGGGATCAGGCACCCGGGCGCCACCTTCAGCGCCAGCCCCATGAACTCGCACGTGCCGATGATGTAGCGCGTCGGTTCGCGCTCGGCGCGGCGGCGGACATGGTCGCGGAAACGCGTCCGCGGCTCTTCCTCCACCTCCCGGCCGTACGCCAGGTAAAGTCCAATCCGTTCAAGCCCCAGCGCCTGGGCCAGGAGGATTTCGGCCTCGAGGCGCGCCTGCGGGATGCCCTTCTTCTCGAAGAACTTCTGCGTCCATTCGAGAAGCCGGCCGATGGTCCAGGTTCCGCTTTCGTCCGGCATCGCCGATCCCCGCCGACCGCGCCCGGGTCAATCCTCCGTCAGACCGAGCGCCCTCAGTTGCTCTTCCCGATCGTGTTCCAGGAGCGCGTCCACGACCGCCTCCAGGTCGCCCTGCATCACCTGGTCCAGGTTGTATGCCGTGAAGTTGATTCGATGGTCCGTCAGACGGTTCTGCGGGAAGTTGTACGTCCGGAGCCGCTGGCTGCGGTCGCCGGAGCCCATCTTCGACTTGCGGTCGGCCGAGCGCTCCGCCCGCCGCTTCGATTCCTCCAGGTCGTACACCCGGGCCGTCAGCACCCGCAGCGCCTTCTCGCGGTTCCGGTGCTGGCTCTTCTCGTCCTGCATGTGGACGACGATGCCGGTCGGAAGGTGGCGCATCCGAACCGCGCTCGAAACCTTGTTGACGTTCTGCCCCCCGGGCCCGCTCGCCCGCATCGTCTCCACCTCGAGGTCCTCGGGGCGGATCGGAACGTCCACGTCCTCCGGCTCGGGCATGACGGCGACGGTGGCGGCGGAGGTATGGATGCGGCCCTGGGCCTCCGTCTCGGGCACGCGCTGAACCCGGTGGCCGCCCGACTCGAACCGAAGGCGGCGGAAGACGTCGGGGCCCTCCATCGCCAGGACGACCTCGCGGAATCCGCCCAGGTCCGTCGGGCTTGCGCTCAGCACCTCGCGCTTCCAGCCCTTCGCGTCGCTGTAATGCGTGTACATATTGAAAAGGTCGCGCGCAAACAGGGCCGCCTCTTCCCCGCCCGTTCCCGCCCGGATTTCCACCAGCACGCGCGTCGCGTCCGTCCCTTCCTCGCGCTCCAGCATCCGCTCCTGGATTTCCCCGAGGAGCGACGCCTCCAGGTCGCGCTGGACCTCGGCCTCCGTCTGGGCGAGGGCCCGCATGTCGGCGTCCTCGGACTCGGTCCGCAGGATTTCCTCGGCCTCGCGGCGGGCTTCCCGCGCCGCCCGCCACCGGCGGTACGGGTCCACAATCCGCATCAGCCGCCCGCGCTCGCGCATCAGGCCGGCCATCTTCGCCGGCTCCCGGGCGACGTCCGGCAGGCTCACCAGCGCGTCAATCTTCTGGACCTGCGCGTCCAGTTGACCCAGACGCGCCGCCAGCGTCGGCTTCGTATTGGCCTCTCTCTCGCCCATCCGACCTCTCCCGATCGCCCGAGAAACCCCTCAAGACGAAAGGCGAAGCCCGGTCCTTGCCGCCGATTCCCGGCGCGCCGGAACCGCTCCGCCCCTGGTCGCCCGCCTAATACAAGGATCTCGCTCCGCTCCCTCGGCACCCCTATTTTATCCGCCGACGCGCCGCCCGCAAGAGGCGAACCCTAATTTTACAACGCTATCTCAACGCAGAGAACGCAGAGAGCGCGGAGACAGACTCTTCTTTCACAACAATTTGTCCCGGCGCGCCGAGGCCCAACGGCCCGAGCCGGATGCTGGTCCTCCGCCCCAACCTCACGCCGTCTCCTTTGACCCCTTTGACAGCCGTTCTCTGCGTTCTCGGCGCTCTCTGCGGTGAAGAACACGGCGTAATAGAACTAACACGTCAGGTGGAACGCTCCGGCCACCCGCATGCCCCCCGCCGCCAGGGCGTTGTACCGTCCGACGGCCTCGCCGGTCGGCTCGACGATCACCTGGATTCCCGCCCGCTCGAGCGCGCGGCGGGCCTCCGGCGACACGCCCATCACGCCGTGGGCCCCCGTCCCGACGACGAGGACCTCCGGCTTTGCGGCAAAGACGTCCGCCAGGTCGGCCTCGCCGAGCGAATGGCCCTCCTCGCGCCACCAGTCGGAACGAACGCCGTCCGGCAGCAGAATCAGGTCCTTGCGATATGCCTTCCCGTCCACCACCATCCGCCCGAACTGGTATTCGTCGATGTGCATGCCGGAACCCTACTCGCCCACATAGGGGGCAAGCATTCGCGATAGTGCACGCTCGTGCTCCCGTGGAACATACCAGTACGTATTCCGACTGCGCTCCTTCGTCAGAGCCCGCACCCCCTCGAATCGGCGAGAAATCTCGCATCGCCCCCTTTCGTCTCTCAAGATAATGGAGTTTTTCTGACTCCGTTCTCCAGTCTCCTCTTCCGGGTGGTAGTAATCGTTAGCCGTAGCAACAGAGGTACTCTCAAGGCAGTACGAGTCGGCGGGCAGACGGCGGTTTTCCAAGTACTCCTTTACCCGCTCCACCGCCGCATACGTTTTCACATCGGCCGGTTCTTTACTCGGGCCCAGAGGTTTAAACCCGTCGCGTGCCAAGAAACGCTCGCACAAATCGCGCAAGACCTTGTCTCTGGAGTGAGTCCATTCCGCAATCTGGGCCAGCATGACTGAATCATCAAGTAACAGAAAGTCACCAAGCAACACCTTGCCATGAAGTAATCGCTTGACACCCCGCAAGAAAGTGATGCTCCGCCCGGCCCTCTTGGCCCGTCTCAAAATCGCCTCGAACAACGATTCGAACCCCCGGGTCGTTTTGTGGTAATAAACGGTCCAGTACATGAAGAACCGGGCGTATAAGAACTGTTCAAGTGAGTGCTCCCCCTTGGCTAACCACACAGGATGACGGCGCTTGTCGAACTCAAACCTCTCGACGCGCAGGGTGTGCAAAATACGAAGATAATCGTACAATCCGAAGGACACGCCACAAAAATGGGCATCACGCAAAAGATAATCCATACGATCAACATCCACCTGAGAACTCAATAAATCGGACAAGAACTGCCATTTCGGTTTGCCGCCCTCGAGCAAGGCGCAGACAAGTCTTGGCAATCCCCTTGAATATGATCGCAACACCCGGTTGATCTGTATCTTGGGATCCAAAACCAACTCCCCGGTAACGCGCTCATGATCCAGACCCAGTGCCCTTTCCGTAACGTGCGACAATGGACCATGACCTACATCGTGCAGCAGCGCGGCGCAGCGCGCTGCGAGCATCACTTCCTTGGTCAATCGTATCCGAGGTTGTTGATTCCGATCCAGCGCCCCAAGCGCGCAGGTCATAAGGTGGTATGCTCCAAGGGCGTGAGAGAACCGGGTGTGAACAGCACCGGGGTAGGTGTACGAGCTAAGACCTAATTGTGATATGCGCCGTAGCCGCTGTAACTCAGGACAGGATAAGAGTCTGAGGAGGTGAGCGTCGGTGCGCTTGTCAAAAACAATATGTCCGTAGACAGGATCGCAAAAGACCTTATCGGCCATGGCTCTCGTCACCTCGCAAGAGGCGAGAGCTCGGCGAGTAACTCAAGAGCGGCTTTCATTGGCCCCCCCCTTGCTTTTCTTGTCTTCATGCCGCGCGTTTTTGCACATGCCTCAGACTCACTGCAACCGCGTTCTTTCTCAAAGTAGAAAATGGTCGCGGCGAGTTCCAGCACGTCAGGAGGGCTAGAGTTTAAGCGCTTGGCCGTCTGGCAAAAGCGCGAAGCCACCTTCGCCTGATCCGGGGATATTACTTGCTTCTCGAGCGCCTTCACCAATTCCAGGGCCGAATCGGTACACTTGTAGTCAAAACGCACTCCGTCCGTCCCCACCGCTTTCCGGACCTCTACAAGCAACTCGGGCTGGGAGCGGCTCGCAAACTGCAGAAAAGAAGTGAGCTCGTCCGAGTAAGGGCCGTAGTAGTGCAGGAAGTATTGCAGCCGTGTTGGATAGCCCAGGCTTTGCAACAAGTAAAAGATCTTCTGGGCCATGGTTCGGCCGCGAACCTCAACCAATTCGCAAAAAGGCTTCAGCAGGAAATACGTCTCTTCGGCTTGCATGCCCCCGCCTCCTGCCCGTGCCGGTGCCCACCTGTGGTCCAGTATCGGTTATGGGACCGTGGCCGGTCAAGCGAAAACCGCTCCCGTCCGGTCTGCCCCCCGGATACAATGAATAGGGCAAGACCTGGGACAAGAAGATGGGCTTCGCAACCGACCTTGCCGGGCGCACCCGAACGATTTGCGACCGCCTCGTCGCCGAATACCCCGATGCCGCGTGCCGGCTGAACTTCTCCAGCCCCTTTGAACTGCTCGTCGCCACAATCCTGGCGGCCCAGTGCACCGACAACAAGGTCAACGAGGTGACGGCCGGCCTCTTTCGGAAGGCGAACACGCCCGAAGCCTTCGCCCGGATGCGCCCCGCCACACTCGAAACCGCCGTCCGCCCGACCGGTTTCTTCCGCAACAAGGCCAAGGCCGTCCGCAACACGAGCCGCATGCTCCTTGAGGAATTCAACGGCCGGGTGCCCCGCGAGATGGACGACCTCGTGCGCCTGCCGGGCGTCGCGCGGAAAACCGCCAACGTGGTCCGCGCGGCGGCGTTCGGTCTGCCGGCCATCATCACCGACACGCACTTCATCCGCCTGTCGCGCCGGATGGGCCTGACGAAAAAAGAGGACCCCGCGAAGATCGAGAAGGACGTGATGGCACTCTTGCCCGAGTCAGACTGGTCGGCCTTCAGCCACGCGATGCTTTTCCACGGCCGGGCGGTCTGCGAGGCGAAGAAGCCGAAGTGCGATGCCTGCATCGTCGCGGACCAGTGCCCGTCGGCCTTCCGGTTCCCACATTTTAAAAAATAGGTGATTCAAACGCAGAGAACGCAGAGGACGCAGAGGGGAGGATTGAGTAACAACAGCAAGGCCATTTCCATCATCGGCTCACCAAACATGCTGTTTGCCGTTCCCCCATCTGTGCTGTTCTCTGCGTGCTCTGCGCTCTCTGCGTTGAGATGGCGTTGTAGAATTAGCGGCCCACATCCGTGATCGTAGGGTGATCGCCGCACAGCGAGCACGCGGGGTCCTGCACCCGGCCGACTGTCCGGAAGGTTCCCGCCAAGCCATCGTAAATCACCAGCCGCCGCGCGAGGTTCTCGCCAATGCCGAGGAGGACCTTGACCGCCTCCATCGCCTGCAGCGCCCCCATGACGCCGGGAATCGCGCCGAAAATGCCGCGGTCCTGCACGCCCGTCGCCTCCGGCACGAGGCAGCGGTAACAGGGATTCCCCCCGCCGGGAATTACCGCCAGAAGCATCCCCTCAAACCGCTGGACCGCCGCCGACACCAGCGCCCGCTTCTGGAGCCAACACGCATCGGAGATGAGAAACCGCGCGGCAAAGTTGTCGGTGCAGTCGAGCACCACGTCGTACGGCCTGACGATGTCCCGTGCGTTCTCGGCGGTGAGCCGGACGGCCAGCGGCTCAACCGCGCAGGCCGGGGCGAGCGCGCGGACCTTTTCGGCGGCCGAGTCCGCCTTCGGTCGGCCGATGTCGGCCGTCGCGTGAAGCACCTGCCGGTTCAGATTCGACAGTTCCACCGCCTCGCCGTCCGCGATACCCAGCCGGCCGACGCCGGCGGCCGCCAGATAGAGGATGGCGGGCGACCCGAGCCCGCCCGCACCGACGACGAGCGCACTAGAGCTCAGGAGCCGCTTCTGCCCCTCCACGCCGATCTGGGGCAGCACGACCTGCCGCTCGTAGCGCTGGGCGTCGGCTTCGGTCCAGGGCTTCTCGGACATGGCTTGCGAATCCTGCGGGCGGCGGCGGCCGGCGCACAGCGCCGGCTCTAAACTTCGATCCACAGGGGCAGGTGCACGCGGAACGCCGTCCCCTTGCCCACCTCGCTCTCGACCTCGATGCGGCCGTGGTGCATCTCGACGACTCTCTGCACGATCGTCATCCCGAGCCCCGTGCCGTGCTGCACCGCCTTCTTCGCCTCTTCGCCGCGGAAGAACTCGTCGAAGATGTGCTCCAGATCCCCGGGCGGGATGCCGATGCCCGTGTCCGAGACGACCAGCAGGGCCTCGCCCCCCTCGCCGCCGACCTCGACCTGGACGCGCCCCCCCTCGGGCGTGTAGCGGATGGCGTTCGACACCAGGTTATTCACGAGGTCCGTCAGGCTGTCGCGGGCACCCAGGACGCTGGCCGCCTCGGCGTCAATGTCGAAACGAACGCCCTTTTCCTCGGCCTGGGCGCGAAACAGTTCCCCCGCCGACCGCACGATCTCCGCCAGTTCCACCGGCTCGAACCGCTCGCGCACCGTCGCGGTCCGGAGGCGGCTGTAGCGCAGCAGGTCGTCAATGAGGTCCAGCATGTTCTCGGTCCGCCGGACGGCCCGCTCGACGAGGCTGCGGCCGTTGCCCTCCGCCGGCAGGTCGCGCAGCGCCGCCTTCAACAGGCTCTGGAGCGTCCCCACCGGGGCGCGAAGTTCGTGGCTCGTCTTCCGCATGAAAAGCGACTTCGTCTGCTCCAGCGACTGGAGGTCGCCGTAGGCCCGTTCCAGTTCCTCCTCCCGCGCGCGCAGCCGGCGGGCAATGCTGTTGGCAATGAAAACCGTCACGTACACCGCGAACGTCATGACGAAACAGACCTGGAGAACGAAAACGTAGTGCTGACCGGCGCCCGGCGAGACGAGGGGCGCCCGTCCCCCGGCCGTAAGGACCTCCAGCCGGTAGTGGGCCGTGTCGTAGTAGAGGTATTCGCCCCAGCCGATCAGATTGACCAGGATCATTCCCAACGTCGCGTAGCCGTAGGCGACCTTGGGCGAGAAGAACTCACTCGCCACCACCATCGGAAACACGAACAGAATGATGAAATGGTTCTCCACGCCGCCGATGTAGTGGACCAGCGCCGCCACCGCCAGGAGGTCGCAGGTGATCTGGGCGTGCGCCAGGCCGAGAATCCACCGCTTCCGAATCCGCCGACGCTGGTACAGCATCCGGGCCGCCAGCGTGAAGAATGCGTTGTAAAAAAACAGCGCCAGGATGACGCAGACGGCCGGCAAGGCCGCAAATCGGACCTGGAACGCATACCACCCCAGCGCCATGAACACCAGCGCCAGAAGCCCCGCCAGCCACCGCACCTCGACGAACCACCCGAGGCGGTCAAACAGTTCCCGCTCCGTCAGCGTCAAATCGAGGTCTTGAGGAACCGTTCGCGCCTGCATGGCCCCAAGAGTAGCGTCCGGGCAAGCCCTCGGCAACGCTAAAACGACCTAAACGCGGAGACCGCAGAGGGTGGAAGACAACGGCGCCCCGCCGACCGTCAAGACGCGCGTCGGCGAAGCAACAGCAGACCGGCCAGACCGACGCTGACAAAGGTGACCGTGGCCGGCTCGGGTACCACCAGCGGCACCGACTGCCAGAGAGAGGCCGTAGCCGATCCGCCTACCCCCTCCAGTGCACCCTGGGCAAGCGAGACCCCCAGCCCCAGACAAAGCGCCGCGCCAAAAGCCAACCCGACAAACATCCAGAAACGCCTCTCCATGGTAGACGGTTCCTTTCTTACGTCCGCGCGGCAGCCGCTGAAGACTGCCGGGCAAACCCCCTGCCCCTTGCAACCAAAAGAAATAGGGCGACCTTCGTGAGGTTGCTTTCCCTCCGAAAGCCGCCCGTCTATTGTACTTCCCAGACTTAGTTGAAGCCGGGGAGCCCTCTCGAGCCCCCTGGCTGCGAACCGGTCTTAACCAACACCTTCTGTCCCCGCAACCGGATCGCTACGGCAAAACCTGTAAAGCCTACCACCATCAGCCATCTGACGTAGTATAGCACAGGATTAAGCGGATGTCAAATCGGCGGGGGGGGAAATTCGTCCCAGAGGGCATCGGAGAACATAAGTCATGCTTCGGCAAAATGTTAAGCGCCAGGGGCACCCCGCCGTGCGGACGCCCAACATAAACCGCCTGGCCGCCGAGGGGGTCCGGTTCGCGCGCCGTCGCTAAGACTTGTCGCGCTGGTAGAAGGGCGAGAGGGCCGGTGCAAGTCCCCGGTAGGCCTCGTAGAGGTCCGCGTAGAGTCCGGCGGCGTCGGAGGGCTCGAAGCGCGTCTCGCCGAAGTCCATTCGCCGGCGCACCTCATCCACAGACCCATAGACGCCGGCCCCGACCAGGGCGACCATGGCCGCGCCGAGGGCGGTCGCCTCGGTCTCGGCGGGGACGACGACCGGCAGGCCGGTCACGTCGGCGCGGAGTTGGTTCCACAGGCGGTTCTTCGCCCCGCCGCCGACCACGCGAAGGGCCTTCGGTTGGATGCCGGCGGCCTTCCCGAAAACCGCAAGGGCGTCCTTCAGTTGATAGGCCAGGCCCTCCAGGGCCGCCCGATAGACCTGGGCGCGGCTGGTGTTGAGCGTCAGGCCCAGGAGCGTCCCCTTCGTGCCGTACTTCTGGTTCGGCCCGGTGCCGGTGAAAGAAGGCAGCAGGACGACGCCGCCCGAGCCGGGCGCCTCGTCGGCCGCCTCGCGGATCATCACCTCGTAGCGCCTGGTGCGGTCGGGGACATCGGCGAACCATCGAGCGGCAACCCATTCGAGGACCCCCGAACCCATCATCAAGAGTTGTGGGTTCCATCGTCCAGGCTCGGCATCGCACTCGTACAGCAGGCCGCCCTCGAAGGAAGCCTTGTTCGGCGTGAAGCGCTCGGCGCGGGCGATGAGGATCTCCCACGTGCCGCTCGAAACCACCGCCTCGCCCGGCACGACGCCGGACCCCAGGAGGGCGAACTGGGTGTCGTGACCGGCGGCGACGACGGGCGTCCCGGCCGCGAGGCCCGTCGCCTCGGCGGCCTCGGCCGTCACCTCGCCGATGATCGCGCCCGGCTCGACCCACGGCGGGAGGAGCCGCTTGGGAAAGCCGACCGCCTCCAGAAGTTCCTCCGACCAGTCGCGCTTCGCCAGCGCCATCGCCATGGCCGTCGAGGCGATGGTCGGGTCTATCGAGGGCTTGCCCGTCAGCCGCTGGCTCACCAGGCCCGGCGTCATGAGAAAGTGGCGGGCGCGCTGGACGGCGTCGGGGGCGTTCTCGGCCAGCCAAGCCATGCGGAACAGCGTGTTAAAGTGAATGACCGGGTATCCGGCGACATCGAAGAGGCGCCGACGTCCGAGGCGCCGGCTGACGGCCTCGGCGGTGGCGGCGGTCCGCTCGCACCGCCACGCAATCAGCGGATGCACCAGCGCCCCCCGCTCGTCCACCAGCGTCCCGTCGGCGCCCCACGTGGTGACGGCGACGGCCTTGATTCTTGCAGGTCCGACGCGGCCGACAACCTGGCGGGCGCATCGGCCGATGATCGCCCAGAGACGCTCCACGTCCCAGATGAACCACTCCTTGGGGGCGTCCGGCTGCGGGACGGGCTCGTTGGGTTCGCCGGCCTGGGCGATCGTCCGGCCGGCGGCATCCATCGCAACCACGCGGATGTTCGTCGCGCCGCAATCCACTACCAGGACGGCCGCGTCCTTCATCGTATTCGCCTCCTGGCTCCGAACGGTCCACGGGCGGGACCCAATCGTCGCGGGGCGTGCGCGTTTGTCAAGGCAAAAGGCGAGGCGCGGGGTTGTCAATGTTTAGCCGCCCCGCTTGCGGGGCGCTGGGTGCGGCAGCGCGTGCGTTGGCGCGCGGGGGCGAACGACGACTGCAAAAAAAGGGAGCGGCCCCGAAAGACCGCTCCCTTTTTGAAGGGGTATAACCGCTGATGCCTATCGCCGTTTCCGGCGCAGGACGACCGCCAGTCCGCCGAGGCCCATCAGGGCCAACGTCGCCGGCTCGGGCAGTTGGATGTGACCCGTCACGCCCGCCAGACCGCCCGCCAAGCGGTTCTTCAAGATCTTGTCGAGGTCCAGCCCCGAGTACGCGAAGCCGAAGTCAAGGTTCGTGCGCTTGGCGAACTCGTCGAAGACAGTACTGGAGACGCCCGCCAAGTCGAACACCAGACCCGTCAGGTCGGCCGCCTGGGTGTCCAGCACGCCGCCCGTCCCGCTCACCAGTGTGACCAGTTTGCTCTGCGGCGTGAGGGTGGCGCTGAGGCGCGTCGTCCCGCCGTCCTTTACGGTCAACGTCGTGTGGCCCGGCGCGGAAATAATGTCGTAAAGGGCGAACATGCCGCCGACGACGGTGCGGCTGGTGGCGTCCACGACCATCGGGCCGAACAGCACGTCCCAGCCCTCGCATGGGTCACCGACCACCTGAGAGCCGTTGATGACGGCAGCGTCAATCACCATCGGCGTGAAGGTCAGAAAATAGTCGTTTGGATCGCTTCCGGACTGCGTCACCGTCATGCCGACGTTGCTCAAGGTAGGCGAAAAGAGAACCTTGGCCTCAGTGACAATACCGGCCCCGGCAGGGGCAACGATGACCAGCAAGGCCGACACCACGACTGCGCAAAGAAGGACTCGTTTCATCGCACAACCCCCTTCAAAGTCCACCGGACACCGGGCCGTATGAGGCGGATAGGGCGCCACGGCCAACGGTGCTGCGGTGGTATTCCCCGGGTGCTTCAGAAACAGTATAGCCCTGAATCGGCAGAAGTCAAAACCGGGAAGGAGCAAAAATGGTCGAAGACGGAAAAAAAGCGGCCCGCCGCAGGGCCGCTCTGGCAGCGTAAGTCCTTGCCTTAACGCGACTTCGGACGATTCGTCCGTTCAGAGGGCCACCCGCCGGAACCTCACCAACGGATGGTGAGAACCGAGCCTCCGGCTGGGCCGTGACGCACCCACGCCGACCGCCGCCGGATCACCCGGTACGAATACGCCGACCCGTAGGGGGCGATGCCTCGCCGGACCGCCACCGGTGCATGCACGCCGTCATGGAAACCATGGGCGTAGCCGTCATCGTACCCCGCCCGGTAGGCCTGCCGGACGGGCGAAACCGGCACATGGCCCGTTCGCCACGGCAAGGTGCGCGGGGCACAGGACACCACGGGACGGGCGTAAATGACCTGCAACCGGAACGAGCCCGCCCGCGCCGGACCTGCCGCCGCCATGAGCACCGCGACCACCCCCAACCCAACCAACCCTTTCTTGAGCGCTCTCATCGTCCGCCTCCTTCCCTGCGAGATGGGTTCCGAGAAACCTGCTTCCGGAAAGATGGACGGAGGAATTGGCGCGTTATTCACGCGCCTTCTTGTGGGGGTGAGCCCGCTGCGGAAGTTTACCTGCCCGTGGCGGGCACGGGGCGATGCTCCGGCAGCTTACGGATTCATCAGGCGCGTCATGAACCGCCAGTCACACCGAATGGCGTTCGTCGGACAGACGCGCTCGCAGAGGTAACAACGGATGCATCGGTCGGCGAAGCGCGGCCAGGGGAACGTCCCGCCGGGAGGGTCAAGCACGATGTTCGCCGTCGGGCACCGCCGCGCGCACGCCCCGCAGCGGATGCAAAGGTCGCGATTCAGGTCGAGGCGGGGGAACAACCAGTCCAGGATTGGCCGGCGACAGAGAATAGAGAGGCGGAACGTCCGCCCCCCGACGAAGGGGTACGACGCCTCCGCCACCGGCTCGCCCGCGCGGAACCGCTCGGCCAGGCGTGCGGCCTCCCGGCCGAAAGCGTCGGCCTCGGCCAAATCATCGGCGCTCGGCCGGCCCCATTGGCGGAAGGATTTTAAGTAAATCGAATACGTGTCATAACCCGGGCACTCGAACGACCCGAGGACCCGCCCGCCCTTCGGCCGAAGGAGGCGCTGAAGCCGCCCGAGCGTGTTCGTCGGGTTCCCGCCGTGCGTGAGAAAAGTGAAGGCAGGCATGGGGCTGCGCGGGGCGAGTCGGCGAAGGAACGCGCGGACGTTGTCGGGTTCCTTGTAATAGAAGACCGGCGTGCCGAGGGCGAAAAGGTCGCAATCGTTCCACGCGTCGGGGCCGACCTCTTCGATGGGCCGGACCTGGACGGGATTGCAGCCGGCAACCGAGAGGCCGCGGCCGACGGCCTCTGCCACCTTGCGCGTGTTGCCCGTCTGCGAAAAGTAAGCGACCAGTGCGTTCACGCCGCATCCACTCCGTCAATCCACGCGACGAGGTCGCGAAAATACGGTTCCGGGTCGGGCTCGAACTCCAGGGTGTGGCTCGCGCCGGCGTACTCGACGATTCGGTGCCGCGGCGCGCCGAGGCGGGCGACCAGCGCCCGCGTCGCCGGATTGTCCATGATGCGATCGCGCTCGGCAAGGGCCAGCAGGACCGGCACGTCCACCGCGCCCGCCGCACGGCGGACCAGGCGGTCCAGGCGCCGGCTCTCGTAGAGGAACCTTGCGGTCACCTCGCGCAGCGCGAGCGGGTCCGCGGCGATGGTGCGGACGCGCTCGGGGTTCTCCGTGAAAAGGTGCGGGTCGGCCAGGGGAATCGGGAAGCGCGCAAGGTCGCGCCCGAGGGCCAGGCACTTGGCCACGCGCACTTTCGCCCAGGCGCCGAGGTCCACCCGCGGGCAAAGGCCGGGCGCTGCGAGCATGAGGCTCCGGTAAAGGTCGGGCCTTGCGGCGGCGGAGGCGACGGCCAGTTTTCCGCCCCACGAGACGCCCAGGAGGTGGACGCCGGCCGTCTCGGTTTCGTCGCGCGCCCGCTCGGCCGCCAGGGCGACGTCCGCCAGCCAGATTTCCGCGCGGTCCACATGGCCGCGCTCGTGGGCCGAGTCGGTCCCGCTCCCGCGGCGCTCGATCTGGTACACCGCGACGCCGGCGGAGGCGAGGCGGCGGCTGGACGCCTCGTACCAACCGCTGTGGCTCTGGATGCCGTGAAGGTAAACCAGCGCCGCGCGGGGCTTCTCCGGCCGCCAGACGCACATCGGCAGGGGCGTGCCGTCCGAGGAGCGGTATGTCGTTTCCTCCGGCCGCATCGAGCGCGACGGTAGCCCGGCCGGCGGCCGGACGCAAGCCAAAACACGGTTGCCGCCTGTCGAGCCCTCTGATATAGTCGCCGGCCCAGGGAGATGCAAACCATGCTCAAAGGCCGCGTGCACGTATTCGGCGACGACGTCAACACCGACGAGATCATCCCCGCGCGGTACCTGAACACGACGGACCCGGCGGAACTGGCGAAGCACTGCATGGAGGACGCGGACCCGGAGTTCGTGCGGAAGATGCGGCCGGGCGACCTGATTGTGGCGGGGGAGAACTTCGGCTGCGGCTCGAGCCGCGAGCACGCCCCGATCGCCCTCAAGGCGGCGGGCGTGGCGTGCGTGGTGGCCAGAAGTTTCGCCCGCATCTTTTTCCGCAACGCCATCAACACAGGTCTGGCGATCATCGCGTGCCCCGAAGCGGCCGCCGACACCAGCCCCGGCGACGAACTGGAACTGGACCTTGCGGCCGGACGCATCCGGAACCTGACGACCGGCCGGGCGTTCACCTTCCCGCCGTTCACGAAAGAAATCCAGGCGATCATTGCGGCGGGCGGCCTGATGCCGTTCGTCAAGGCCCAGATGAAATCCCGATAGCCCCGCGGAGGCGTCCCATGAATCGCTTGAGCCGAGCGGTCTTTGCCGCGCTGGCGGTTCTGGTTCTGCTTTCATCCTCCGGCCGAGCGGCGGAGAATGCCCCGGCCGTCGCCGCCCTCGGCGCGGAGCGCTTGGCCGCGGAGGACGCCGCGGCCCCGATGCAGTTCGCCATTGTCGGCGACCGGACCGGCGGATGCCGCGCCGGCGTCTTCGAGCAGGCGGTCGAACGCGCGGGCCTCCTCGGCCCCGACTTCGTCATGAGCATCGGCGACTTCATCGAGGGAGGCACCGAGGACGAGGCCGTCCTTCAGACCCAATGGGACGAGTTCGTGGCGCTCGCCGGACGACTCGAGGCGCCCTTCTTCCTCTTGCCGGGCAACCATGACATCTCCAATCCGACGATGGCGAAGAAGTGGCGCGAGCGGTTCGGCCCGTCGTACTACCACTTCGTCCACCGGGGGGTCCTGTTCCTGTGCCTCTCGACGGAGGACCCGCCGCGCGGCCACATGAGCGCCGAGCAGGCCGACTACGTCGCCCGCGCGCTGGCGGAGAACCGCAACGTCCGCTGGACCTTCGTCTTCATGCACCAGCCGCTCTGGCGCGACGAGGAACAGGCCAGGAAGGAAGGCAGGGACGCCGGCACCGGCTGGCCGGCCATCGAAGCGATTCTGGCCGACCGGCCGTACACCCTCTTCGCGGGCCACACGCACACGTACACGTACGAAGAGCGCGGCGGGCACGAGTACATCATCGTGGCGACGTGCGGCGGCGCTAGTTCCCTCGCCGGGCCGGCCGCCGGACAGTTCGACCACGTCACCTGGGTCACGATGACCGACCAGGGGCCGCGCATCGCCGTGCTGGCGCTCGACGGCCTGCACGACAAGCGCGTTGCGACAGCGGAGTCCATCCAGCAGTATGTGTCGCTCCTCGGCAACTTCGATGTCGAAGCCCCGGCCGTCCGCGCCGGCGACGGCCTCTTCGAGTCGGCCGAGGCCGAGATCCTCGTCCGAAACGGCACCGATGCCGAACTCCTCTTCCAGGGCGTCTTCGACCTCGAGGAGAAGGTCGTCGTCGAGCCGCAACGCCTCAGCCTTTCGGTCCCGCCGAAAGGGAGCGAGCGCGTGGCGGTCCGCCTGACAGCGGTAAAGCCGTTTGAAGTGACGGACCCCGAGCCGATCGTCCTGCGCTGGGCGGCCGAGCATCGCCCGGAGGACGGCCCGCCTATTCGGCGCGAAGGGACGACGCGCCTCGTGCTCCACAACGAAAAGCCGCTCGCCTGCCCGCGGGCCGAGGGACCCGTCACGGTGGACGGCCGGCTCGACGATTGGCCGGCGCTTCCCTGCGAATGCACAAGGCCCATCCAGGTGCGGCACGACCCGGCGACGTGGCACGGACCGGAGGACGGGCGGTTCCGCTTCGGCGTGGCATACGACGACGCGTTTCTCTACATTGCCGTCGAGGTGACGGACGATGCGGCGCTGGGCGACCCGTCGCTGACCGTCTGGAGCCAGGACGGGGTGGAGATTCGGCTCGACGCGCGGGCCGCGGCCGAGCGAGGCCCCATGCCGGAGGAATGGACCGACGCCTTGCCGATCCTCCTGAGCCCCGGCCGGACACCCGAGGCGCCCGTCGTGTGGGAGCCCGGAAAGTTGCCCGAAGGGACGCGCGTGGCGTGCGTGCGGACGGAGACGGGCTTTGCGGCCGAGGTAGCCGTCCCCAGCGCATACCTCGACGCCAGGCAGGGCGACGCGTGGAAGACTTTCCGCCTGAACGTGGCGGTGGACGATTTCGACCCATCGGACATCGGCGGCGCCCAGTTGTGGTGGCGGCCGGACTGGCGGAGCGAGGAGAACCTGGCCCCCGCCGGAACGTTCGAGCGCAAGTGAAAAGTGGGAAGCGAGAGCCTTCTCTCGCCGGCGGATTTCGATTGAAAAAAAACCGGCCGCTGCTAGCATGGGACCCTGCAATGAGACGATGTCAGTCAAGGGAGCGGGACATGGCAAGACGTTGGCTGAGGGCGTTCGGATTGTTGGCCATCGCGCTGCCGGCCGTGTGGGCGGCCGGATGCAAGGGGACGAGCGATTCGGCCGTCGCGAAAGACGAGCAGGCGGCCGGTGAAGATGGGCTCCTCGAGCGTCCTCGGCAACTTTTGCCGGACGTCGAGGCTCTGCCTCCGACCGGCGGATTGGCCGCGCCTGCAGAGCCTGCTGCACCTGCGCCGTCGGCTCCGGCGGCGGAGACGGTCGCCGCGGCGCCCGCGCCGGCCGTAGCGGTGGCGCTTCCGGCGGCGGTTCAGCAGGCGGCCGACGAACTGGCCGCCAAGAGCCCGACCATCCGCACGGTGGCGTTCAACCTAAGCGGGACGCGCACAACGACCGACGACGCGGCGCCGGGAATGCCCGGACCACCCCTCAACGGCCGCTTCGAGGCCGTCCCGCCCAACCAGTTCCGCATCGAAGGCACGAGCGAGATGGCCGGCCGGGAAGTCAAGGTCCTGATGGTGATAAACGGCCCGGCGATGTGGATGGAGATCCGCGAGGCCGCCAGCGACCAGGTCAAGCAGGTCATCAAGATGGACCTCGAGGCCATGCCCGGCGCCACCCAAACCGAGAGCACAAGCCCGACCGGGTCGGCCTCGCCCGACGTCGCCAGCGTCCTGGCGAACATGGGCAAGGAGTTCGCGTTCGAGGCGGTCCGCGACGAGACGCTCGACGACGAGGCGTGCAAGGTCTTCGAGGGCAAGAAGCGGGACGAAACGGTGCGCCTCTGGTTCAGCACGACGGACGGCCTGGTGCGGCGCGTCCAGCACGCGGATGCCTCCGACAACGTGACGGAAGACATTCGCATCACGAACATCGAGACGAACCTGCCGCTGCCCATGAGCCGATTCGAGTACACCCCCCCCGCCGGCGTGCCGGTCATAGACATGGCCGACTTGCTCAAGCAGATGATGGAAGGTTTCGGCGGGGACGCCGAGGAAGCGGTTGCCGAACCGGCCGAGCCGGGCGAAACGCCGGCGGAGGACAATGACGACGCCGCCTACCCGGAGAATGACTAGAAACGCACACAGCACGCGCCGTCGCCCCGACGGTTCGCGCGGCTGCCAGAATCATGGGGGAGGTCCCAGATGAAAATCCAGGACGTTCGTGCCCAGGCCAAGACCCTTGGCATCAAGGCCTTCGGAAAAAACAAGGAAACCCTCGTCCGCGCCATCCAGCAGGCCGAGGGCAACCGCGATTGCTTCAACCGCGGCGAAAGCCAGACGTGTGGCCAACCGTCGTGCGCCTGGCGCGCCGACTGCAAGTAGCCGCTAGAGAACCACGCTCGACCGACGGAGGCCGCCGTGCCTCAACCGCCTCGCCCTGACGGCGCGCCCGACAACCCCGTTCCCGTCCATAGCGTCCAGGAGGAGTACTTCTACCTGATGGTCCGCCGGTGCGCCTGCGGCGGGCCGTGGGCCCCCACAGGCCAGACGGTCGAGCGGTCCGGCGACCGGATCGTCCACCACGTGCCGGTCCGGTGCGCGGCGTGCGGGCAGGAGCGTGTGGTGCGCTTCGCGCTAGAGGCCCCGGCGCGCCGGGACCCGGCCCCGGTCCGCGAGATCAATCCGACGGCGGAGCCCTCGCGCGCCCTCGATGCCGCCGAGTGGATGGACCTGGCGCGGTTCTATCTGGAGCGGATCGAGCGGCTCAAGGAGCCGACGGAACGGACCCAGTCGCTCCTGGACGCGCGCGGGTGCCTGGGGGAAGCGCTCAAGTTCTACGGCCCGGGGGACGGCGGTCCGCCGCCCGAGGCCCTCTGGTCCGAACAGAGCCGCGCCAAGGTCGCCGACCGCCCGGACACCTACCGCCGGGCAACCCTCGAGGCGATGCTGGCGAAGGTCCCGCCGGAGGAGCGCCTGCGTCAGGCGGACGCGCCGGAGGAGCGCGAGTTGCGGAAGGCTCTCCAGGAGACGGCGCGCCGCCGCGTCGGCCGGCGATGGTGGGAGTTCTGGAAACGCGGCAAGAACTAATGCCGTGTTCTTAACCGCACTGTGGAATCATATCTCGAAGGCCGCACGTTCCGGGTCGCGCCCCAGCGACCGGAGACGTTCCGAAAGAAGCGCGATGTAATCGTCGGCGACGAGCGGCTCACCCGCCAGGCCCAGGTCCTCCAGACAGGCGCGGATGGCCTTCTCCGTCGGTCCCTCGATTTCGACGAACCAGCCGAGGTGCGGCAGTTCATCGAGCGCCACTTCACACTCGCCGACGCGCCAGATGGAGCGCCGCTTCTCGTACCGAAAGGTTTCCCGAAGCCCGATCGCCTCGAAGATGTCGCCCAAACCCAGCGCGCCAGGCGTCGCCTCGGCGAAGCCGGGAGCGGCCCGGACCTCGACCTCGATTTCTTCGCGGCGTTTCAGTTCGCCCTCTGCGCGCGGGCCCTTGTAGGTCACCGTGGCTCGCAGGGGCGTGCCGTCGGCTGCCGCACGCTCCTCGCGAACGCGCAGGGCCGCGCCCAACCGCCGGAGCGTTTCCGCCGGATCGTCAAACAGGCGGTTGTCCTCCAGGACGGTTTCGCCCCCGTCCGCGCCCCGCTCGGCCATCCGTCGGCGAAACGCCTCCGGGTCCGCGACGCGGATCTTCGCCTCAATCTCTTCGCCCATGGCCTCGCCCTCGATCAGCAGCCCGCCCGCCGCGCCACGGCGCCCCCGGTGTATTCACCGGGGGCTAAATAACACCTACGCAAAGCGCGGGTCCCGGCCGTACTGGATCAGGATGTGCTTCTTCCACCGCGCGTCGTCGCGCTCGGGATAGTCGGAGCGGTAATGCACGCCGCGCGTCTCCGTCCTGACGAGAGCCGCGTGGGTCATCAGGCGTCCGAGGGCCAGCATGTTCTGGAGTTCCCATCCGGCGGGATCTTCGAAGACCTTGTCGAGGACGTAACTTTGCCAGAACTCGATGAGCCCCTCGGCCTCGACGAGGTCCTCCTTGTCGCGTGCGATGCCGACGTTGCGCCACGCGAGAGCCCGGAGGCTGTTGCGGACGTCGCCGAGGTTCAGTTCCCCCCGCGTGGAGCGCGAGACGTCGCTGCGGATGCGCTCGGTCCCGGCGCGCTCGCCTGGCGCGGCGGCGAGTTCCTCGCGGATGGCGCGCCCCGCAAGCCGACCGAACACCAGGCCTTCCAGCAGGCTGTTCGAGCCGAGGCGGTTCGCCCCGTGGAGGCCCGTTGCCGACACTTCGCCCACGGCGTACAGGTTCGCGAGGTCGGTGCGGCCGGCGCCGTCCACCTTCACCCCGCCGACCATGTAATGGGCGCTCGGGCGGACGGGCACGAGGTCGCGCGCGATATCAATGTCAAACTGGTCGCAGGCGGCGGCGATGCTGGGAAACCGCTCGCGCACCTTCGGTCCGAGCGGCGAAAGGTCCAGGTACACGTGCGTCGCGCCGGAGCGGCGCATGTGCTGGAGGATGGCGCGGCTGACGACGTCGCGCGGCGCCAGGTCCCCTTGCGGGTGGTAGTCGGTCATGAAGGCGCGGCCGGTCTTGTCCACGAGGCACCCCCCTTCGCCACGCACCGTTTCGGAGATGAGGTGCCGGCTGGCGCCGGCGATGTAGAGGGTCGTCGGATGGAACTGGACGAACTCCAGGTCCGCCAGCGTGGCGCCCGCGCGGTAGGCCATCGCCAGGCCGTCGCCGGTCGCCCCCTCGGGGTTGGTGGTCTCGCGGTAGATGCGTCCCAGGCCGCCGGTGGCCAGGACCGTCCGCCTCGCCCACACCACGAACAGGCCGTGCGTCGCATGCCAGGCGAGCACCCCCAGGACCGTCCGGTCCGCGCTCAGGAGGTCGACGGCGAAGGTGTCCTCGCGGAGGTCCATGGTGTCGAACCGCCGGGCGCGGCGCAGAAGCGCCGAGGTGATTTCCTTGCCCGTCTCGTCGCCGCGGGCGTGGATGATGCGTGGGGCGGAGTGTCCGCCCTCGCGGCCGGCGACGATCCGGCCGTCGGCCGAATCGAACCGCGCACCCCACTTGACGAGTTCTTCCAGGCAGGCGGGCGCGGCCGAGACGACCTCGCGCACCACCGGCTCGTCCGACAGGCCGCACCCCGCCGAGAGCGTGTCGGCAACGTGGTGCTCGATGGAATCGTCCGGCCGGATGACCGCCGCGATACCGCCCTGCGCGTGGTAACTGTTGGAATCGGTCGGCTGGTTCTTCAGGAGCACCGTCACCTGGAGGGCGCGGCCGATTTCGATGGAGGCCCGCAGCGCCGCCACGCCCCCGCCGACAATGACCACGTCGGTGAAGACCTGCGGCAGGCGCGCGGTGTCGAACGCCGTCAGATACCGCCGAACTTGCGCCGCTCGTCGCATCGCGTTCCTTCTTAATTCTACAACGTTATCTCAGCGCAGAGAGCGCAGAGACCGCAGAGAAAAACCATCAAGGTTAAATACATTTCTGTTTGCCGTTCCCCAGTCCTTGCTGTTCTCTGCGTCCTCTGCGTCCTCTGCGTTGAAAAAGACAGCGTAGTAATGTCAGACGATGCGGACCGCCTTGGCGCCCTTCTCGCGTTCGGCCACGACGGGGTTCGAGAGGACGCCGATCCGCTCGACCTCGACCTCGACGGCGTCGCCCGGCTGCATCGGCCCGATGCCGGACGGCGTGCCCGTCGCGATGACGTCGCCCGGCTCCAGGGTCATCACCCGGCTGCACCACGAGACGAGCGAGTGGCAATCGAACGCCAACTGGTCGGTGCTCGACTGCTGGCGGACCCGGCCGTTCACGCGGCAGGTGACAGCCAGGCGGTTCGGGTCGCCCACGTCCGTCTCGATCCACGGGCCCAGGACGCCGAACGTATCGAAAGATTTGGCGCGCGTCCATTGGCCGTCCTTCGTCTGCAGGTCGCGCGCCGTCACATCGTTGAAACACGTGTAGCCGAGGATGACGGCGTCGGCGTCCTCCGGGGCAACGTTTCGGCACCGTCGGCGGATGACGATGGCCAGTTCGGCCTCGTAGTCCACCCGCCCGGCCGACTTCGGACACACAATGGGCGCCCCCGGGCCCAGGAGCGCCGTTGTCGGTTTCATGAAGAGGACCGGCTCGTCGGGGATCGGCTTTCCCATCTCCTCCGCGTGGTCGCGATAGTTGAGGCCGACACAGAGCATCTTCGCCGGACGGACGGGCGCTAGCACCGCAAGGTCCGCCAGCGCGTGGGTCGTCCGCATCGGCGCCAGACCCTCCCAGAAGGGGCGCAGAAGTTCCTGCACGCGGTCCCCCTCCACCAGGCCGTACCGCACCTGCTCGCCGACGAGAAACCGCACCAGCCGCATGAAACCTCCTTCAATCCTGACCGCCGCACGCCTGAGCGGGTGGCATGCTTTCGCTTGCGAAAGCATGACGCTCCCAAGGGAACGCAAGTTTGCGGGCGGCTCACGGCGCCGACGGGCGGGCCTTCGGGCCGGTCATCGCCCACCAGGTCTGGCAGGGCAGCGCGGGCCGACCCGCCGGCAGCCAACTCGCCGGGTTCGCCAGGTGGTCCGGTACGCCTGCCTCGCGGGCCCACTCCAGGGGCTCGTTCGAAGAGTCGCCGATCCGAAACGCAAACCGATAGATCCGGTCGCGCTGGGCCGAGAGGGGGGCGAGTTCCTTCATCGGTATGGACGCCTCGAAGAGCGTCACGCCCGCCTCCTCGTCGCGCCCGATGGACGCCCGGGCCCCCTCGACCGGTCCGTACCACGGGTCCATGTTCTCTTCGAGATGCGTTCTGAGGAGCGCGCCCGGCCGACGCAGGCGGATGACCTGGGCGCCCCCGCGCCCGAAGGCGAGGGCCATCAGATGATCCGTGTCGCGGAACGCGCCGGGCGGCAGGGCCAGGCCCCGGCCGCGCTCGCCGAAATCGTCGTCCGCCCTCTCGCCGACCCCCCACGCCAACTGAATCGCGTCGCCGTCGAACGCGTGCGCCCCGCCGCGGAATCCCGCACGCCCGCGATAGACGGCGGCGGCGAAGTAAAAGTTCTCCCGGTCGTAAGCCGTCCACACCTCCGCCCGCGTCCCGGCGGCGTTCTCGAGCCGCACCGGCGCGATGCCGTCCCAGTTTGCAAGACCGTCGCCCACCGGGATCGTGCGCTCCGGCGTCTGGGCGACCTGGACCGCCTGGGTGCGGCGGACCCAGGCGTCGTCCATCGTGGCGGCCACGTCAATCGCATACGGTCCTTGGCCGACCTCCTCCGAGACGTCGCACTCGAAGGTGAACTCCTTGGCCTCGCCCGCCTCCAGCGTGAAATTGTGTTTCTTCTGAAGGGTTTGCCACCCCGCCGGCACCACCAGGCCCACTATGCCGTCCACGCGGTACGGGCGCTGGCTCTGGAGCCAGACCCAGACGCGGACGCGGCCGGGAAGCGAGCCGCGCGCCACGCTCTCGATCCAGACGGTCGCGGGCTCCAAGCCGACGACCTGCGCCCGCCGCAGCCGCTCCCGCAGCGCCCCGCGCTGCGCCTGCGTGCTCGCCAGGTACACGGGCGCCTCGCCGAGGGGAACGACGAACCGCGGCCCTTTCCAGATGCCGACGGGCCGGCCCACGACGTCCCACGCCTCCAGGCGCGTCCCGCGGTCGAAGACCAGAGCCCCCTGCTCCGGCACGTCGCTTTCCGGTCCGACGTGCGACCAGACGACGGCCACTTCCCGATCGGGGCTCGAGAAAAGATGGGCCTCCAGGAGCGGCACGTCGCGCCAGAGGTTGCCCTCGTAGGTCGCCCCCGCCAGGAGGTGGGTCATCCAGGCGTAGGCGGCGGCGCTGGGGAGCGGCGTCGCGGCGCCCTGGCCGGCGCTCGTGAAGACGCGTTCGGCCCCTTCGCCAAGCGCCACCAGGTTCCGCGTCACGAGGTCCCACGCCTCCTGCTGGGGGGAAACAGCGGAGCCCTGCGCAGCATCCTGCGGAGACGCGCCGGGATCGCCGGTCACGTCGACCGAGAAACGCCGGACGCCCATCCGGTCGGCCAACCGCCGACCGTAATCAAGGGTGCGCCGATAGGCCGCCAGCCGAAGGTTCGGTGCCTCCGCCCCGGCATCTAAGACAAGGCTCAGGCCGTCGGCGCCCGCCAGGGCCGGCCCTTCCGTCAGGACGTCGGCCAGGACCTCCGGCGTCGCCGTGACAAAGATCGCGACGGGCACCCCGGCGCCTCGGACGGCGTCAATCGCCTCGCGCACGCGCCGCCGGTACACCGCGGGCGAGCCGGCGGCGCCGTCGGCCGGCCGGCCCAGGCGCCAGTCCGCGATCCGCTCCGCATCGTGCTGCGCGCACGCCGCCAGCACGAAACCCAAGAGGCCCGGCGCGGCGAAAAGGCTGCGGTCCCCTGCCGAGAGCGGGACAACGGCGGTCGGCACGAGGCCCGCCTGCGAGAGCGGGGCCAGGTCGCGCTCGGCCGAGGCCCAGTCGAACTCCAGGCGCCAATCCTCAGGCGGTGCCGCCGACGCCGGAAGGTTCGCCACATGGCGACCGTCCACCCAGTCCAGCGCGAGGCGGGCGACGCCGAGGCGGCGGCAGGTTTCGATCCACTCCGGCCCGACCGTTCCCGCCGGGGCCACGAGGCCCCACGGGCTCGCGGGGCGTGCGGCCGCCTCGACCGGTTCCACCACCGCGATGCCGCACGCCGACTTCGCCTCCTCCCCGCCTGCCGTCGCCTTCACCGTAACGTGGTAGTAGCCGAACCGGTCCAACTCATTGAGGACGAGGTTCGTCGAGGCGATGCCGGCGGCGTCGGGAACGGCCGAGGTAATGGTCCCGTCGGCCACCTTCCGGCCGTAGAAGTTCACGACGAGGTATTCCAGTTGCACGGGCTCCATGGAACCGGGGGAGCGGACGGTGACGCGGAGCCGCGGCGGGAGGTCGCCTTCCGGGCCCATGCGGTAGAGAGCGCCCGGCACGGTGGGGTCGAGACGGACGCCGAGCGGGGCGTCCGCCGCCGGATCGGGGAAGGCGGCAAAGGTGTGGCGGCGGAAGACCTGGGTGAGGGCGTCGCGCTGGGCCGGCGTCAGGCCGAGAGGGTTCCCGATCTCCTCTTCGGGGGCCTCTTGAGCCGCGGCCATTGCGGCCGACAGGCTCACCGCCAAAGCCAGGATCCACGCGCCACGCATCCGGCGTCTCCCGCAATGAGAAGGCAAGCCCGGATTATAGCGCCGCCGACGCGATGCTCAACCGAAAAGTGAAGCCGTGCCACACCGGCACGCGGGGGCGCCGCATCGCCTCACCAGGCCGCCAGTTCGCCGACGATCTCCTCGACGAGATCTTTGATGGTGATGATGCCGAGCGCCCGGTCGCGCGGTCCGACGACGACGGCCATGGCGGCGCGGGCGGCCCGCATGCGGAACATCGCCTGGCTGACCGGCATGTCGGGTGTGACGCGCAGCGGCTCGGGCGCCGCCAGCCGCGCCAGATCGAACTCCTCCGGCCCGGCTGCCAGAACGTCGTTGATGTGGACGATGCCGACAATATGGTCGCTCCGGCCTTCCCAGACGGGCAGGCGGCTGCAGGAATGGGCCCGCAGGTGCTCGATGAATCGGTCGCGGGGGATCGAGACCTCGACGCTCGTCACGCGCGCCAGCGCGATCATCACATCCTGCACCTGGCGCTCGCGCAGCGCCAGCACCCGCTCCACCAGTTCGTCCTGATACCCCGTGATAACGCCTTCGGCGGCGCCCTCGCGGAGGAACGCCCGCAGCCGCTGGCGCGGGTGGAACGGGTTGGCCCGCGCCTCGGCCCGGCCGTGGGCCACCCGCAGCACCAGCGCGCTGACGCCCTTCAGAGCGGGCACCAAGCCCAGGCCGTTCAGCAAACCGTAGGCCCCGCGCAGCACGCCGCCGAAACGGACCATCCACCGGTCCGCCTCGTATGTGAAGATGCTCTTGGGCAGAACGTCCGCGAAGAGGAAAAAGACGGGCGTCAGGATCACCGTCGCTAGAATCTCGACGCCCACGGGTCCCTCGGCCCAGCCGGCATGGGCCACCAGGTTCGTCACAATGGCCGCGGCGACGTACACCCCCGCGTTGTACACGACGAGGCAGACGATAATCAGGCCCCGGACGTCCGTGAGGAGACCGACCAGAGCGCGGGCTCGGCGGTCGCCTCGGCCGGCCCGCAACCGCAGGCGGATTCGATTCAGCCGGTAAATGCCCGTCTCGACGCCGTTGGCCAGCGCCGCGACCAGCGTCCCCGCCAGCGCTACCGCCAGCGGCCCGAACCGCACGAGGATCGTTTCCAGGGTTTCCATCAGGCGTCCGGCGCCTCCGGCTCCTCGCCCTCGGCGCCCTCCTGGAGGCGCAGGCGGACGCGCGTCACGCGCCGCCGGCGGACCTCCTCCACGGTGAACTCCAGATTCCGCCAGGTGACGGCATCGCCTTCGCGCGGCACGCGTCCGAGGAGGCTCGTGACAAACCCCGCGACGGTCGAATAGCGCCCCGCGCCGTCCGGCCGATCCTGGTCGAACAGGTCCGCCCAGGAGCGGATCGAGAGATTCCCCGCCAGAGAATACTCCGCCGGCCCCAGACGCCGGACCGCCTCGGCCGAGGGACGGTCCGTCTCGTCCTCAATCTCGCCGACAATTTCCTCCAGGCAGTCCTCCAACGTCACCAGGCCCGCCGTCCCCCCGTACTCGTCCACCACCAGGGCGAACTGAATCCGCATCGCCCGGAACTCCTTCAGCAGGCTCTCGGCGGTCTTGGTTTCCGGCACGTAATGCACCGGCCGCACGAGCGTCGCAAGCGGCTGGTCGGGAGAGAGGAATGCCGTCTTCGCGTACACGACGCCCCGGACCTCGTCAATCGCGCCCTCGTACACGACGATCTTCGAGTGGCGCGACTCGCGGAAAAGTTTCAGGAGGCGCGGCGTGGGCGTCCGGACGTCGCAGGCGACGATCTCGACGCGCGGCGTCATGACCTCGCGGACCCGAAGGTCCGCCAGGTCCAGCACCTCCGAGAGCATCTCGCTTTCGTCGCGCGAGACGGCGCCTTCGCGCTCGGACACCTCGACAATCGCCCGCAGTTCCTCCGTCGTGACAACCGGCCGCCGCAGCGACCGCCGGCCCGTGATGAGACGCTGCAACGGGCCGATCACCCCGTACCCCAGCACCAGGCGCAGCGGCAGCACCACCCACCCCATCAGCGTCAGCGGCAGGCTGACCAGGGGGGCGAGGCGCGCCGGCATCGTCGCCGCCAGGCTCTTCGGCGTCACCTCGCCCAACACAATCACCGCCAGCGGCGCCACGACAAAGATGACCACCCGCCACGCCCCCGCACGCTCCGGAAACTCCCCGGCGATCCGTTCCGACAGCATCACGCTCATCACGAAGAACGCCACGTTGACCGTCATGTTGCCGAACAGCACCGTCACCAGCAGGGCGCGGGGGTCGTCCATGAGACGGGCGGCCAGGTGGCGGAAGGGACTGCGCCCGCCGCGGAACCGGCGGAGTTGCTCACGCGAGAGGAAGAATAGCGCCGTCTCCGAACCCGAAAAGAACGCCGACGCCGCCAGCAGCAGCGCCATCGCCAGCAAGTGGAATGGGTACCCCGATAGGACCTCTAGCATCGTCCGGACACCTCGCATGTCCTAGTGCAGACAATTCTACCGTCCCGACGCCGGCGTGCAAGGCTCGGGCAGCACCTGGCGGCGCTCAGGCAAGGCTCGGACCCGTCCGGCAGGAAAACAGGTTGTCGTGGCCCGGGACGACGGCGTCGGCCGCCTCCACCAGGTCCCGAAACGATTCCTTCGCCTTCACCAGGTCATAGGGCGGGTCGCCCAGATTGCCGTGCTCAAAATGGTCGCGCGTCAGCACCGCATCGCCCGCCACGACCGTGCCCTGGACCGCTGAATAGACCAGCAGCGACGCGTGGCCCGGCGTGTGGCCGAACGTCGGATACAGGTCCACCCCCGGCGCGAGGCGCTCCGGCGCCGCCTCCAGGCGCGCCAGCACGCGCCGATCGGGCGAATCCGCCGGCGCCTCGGCGTCAGCGTAGCGGATCTCCTCCTCATACATCCACCACACGGCCTTGGCCAAGAGACCGATGCCGCGACGGTGCGCACGATCAAAATGCGTCAGGAAGACGTGCGTCACCGCCTTCGGCTCGAGGCCCGCGCGATAGTAGAGCGCCGCACGCAGGACCTCCGCCGGCCAGCCGGGGTCCACCAGAATCGCCGCCTCGCCCGATCGGACGAGCGTCGCCGTCGCGTACTCCTCGCGCACGGCCACCTTCTCGTTCCAATACGGATTCTTCGCCAGGCTCCCGATGGCGATGACGTCCAGCCGCACGTCCGTCATAAGTAACCCTCCGCGTTCTAGAGTGGCGGCCTTCCCAGGCCGCCACTCTAGTCCCGGCGGCAGTTCGCGGCAAGGCGCTTCCGCCGCCGACCGCCCGCTTCTCCTCCGCCGCATGCCGTTCGAACCACGGGTGGCACTGGTCCCGGCGCGCCGGGACCCGCCAGTGCGCTTTGGTGCCGCCGCGCGCCGCGTTTAGCCGGTCGCCCAGGCGACCGCGCGCCGTTTCCGGCGCGGGGGGAAAAAATCCGAAAATTTTTTTGGGGAGTGGCCGGATTTTGGAGGCGTTTTTTGGGGGTCGCGGCCGCATTTGGAGAGCGCCAGGGCGGTTTTGGGGTGTGGAAAACTCCGCGTGGCGCGTAAAAAGCCCCGTTTTGACCTCGATTTTACCCCGATTTGCCCCGTACATGCCCCGTACTGCCCCGGTTTTACCTCGCAAACACCTCGTTTTGCCTCCCATGCTATGGAGCGGCGTTGATGGGATGGCCGTTTCCCCGCGAAGTTTGGCACGGGATTTGCACGCCAGCTGTGGTTTCAACGCAGAGGCCTGCCCTGAGTCCCGGCGCGCCGGGATCAAACGGGACGCGGAGCACGCAGAGGGGAGGAGGGGGGGAGAGGCAACGCGGAACTCGACCCTCCTTCGCCCCCGGCGTGCCGGGGTCCGCCACAGGCGAGTAAACTTCCCAGGCCGCCACTTTAGGACCGGCGACAGGCCCAGGCAAGGCGATTCGGCCACACCCTTTGCCGTTGACACGCCCACCGCCGGTGCAGCACAATACGTCTATCCAACTCCTCAGTCAAAGGAGCCACGTCATGGGACCGTCCAGCGGAGCGGCGTTGAAAAGCACCTTCCGCCTCACAGAGATGGTCGCCCTACTGGCATCGCTAGGTATCTTGGGCGGCCTCGCCGGTTGCGCGGTGCTTGACTGTCTCGAAGACAGCGATCGCGCCAAGTGTACCAATAACCTCAGCCAGATCGGCAAAGCGATGCAAACGTATGCTTCCGCCAGTCGGCAGGCATGGCCCGACGTTTTCAGACAGGAATCCACACGCTGGGACCAGGTCGGCAACACGCGCACCGACGAGTGGGATCCCGTCACCGCCAAAGGCAAGCCCCCGAAGGCTGAGCCCGGCGACAACGGCAAGGCCGTCCAATCCAACATGGCCAATCTCTGGGTACTCGTCGCCGAGATTGGCCTTCCGCCGGAGATCTTTGTCTGCCCATCCGCCACGGAGCAGCCGGATGCCCCGGCGCCATATGACAAGTCGGTGCGCGATTTCCGAGGCGAGACGTTCGTCAGTTATTCCTTCCAGAACGTCCTCGGGGAATATCGGCTGACCAGCACAAGCGGGCGGGCCAGTTCGCTGGCCGTTGCCGCGGATGCCAATCCCCTGCGCCGCGACTTCCGCACGAGCGGCATCGGGGAGGAACAGCGCGAAGGCGTTACGGACAAGTATCTGGCGGACAAGCCACAGTTCGTCGGCGGCGAGGACTACATCGCCGCATGGAACGAGGAAACCGGCGGCGTCGCAGGCGCCTGGGAACTCAACAGCCCGAACCACGGATTCAAGGGGCAGAACGTCCTTTACCTCGACGGCCACGTCATGTGGCAAACGCACCCGTACTCGGGCCCGAACTGGGACAATATCTGGCTCGCCCGCAAACCGGAGGACGGCTGGGAGGTCGAGAAGGAGAAAATCGGGACGCTCCGCCACTCGAACGACCCGGCGTCCTACAACGGCCGCTTCACCCTTCCGGGCGATTCGACCGGCGACTCGTTCCTCGTGCCGTAGGAGATCCCGATGTCGATTCGCGAAGAAGATGCAACGAGCCACAAGAAATCGTCAGTCTGGGTGTGGCTTGCTTTGGGAGCCTGCCTTCTCTTGCTCCTCGGGGCATTGTCATATTATTTTCTAACCTTCCCTGTATATACAGGACCTCATAATCCCATTCAGAACACCATCAAATGCCTGGAAGCGGGACTCGCTGGATTCCGCGCCGACTTCGGCGATTATCCGCCCAGCGACAAGGACCACTCGGCCGCCTACCCCTTCGGTTACCAGAACCTCGCGTTCTACCTCTGCGGACCCGAAGGCAAAGGCTGGGGCGGACCGGCCGGCGGCGCCATGCCGTTCGGGGGAAAGAGTGAGAAAACCTTCGGCCCCTATTTCGAAGGAGAGAGCAGCGGTTTAGGAAAGGACCTGGCTGAGGGCGTCAGCGACTCCTTCCGGCCGCCCATGCCGATCCTCTACTTCCGCGCCGAGCCGACGGAAGATCCCGTGTTCGACGCCGCCGACAATCCCCTCGACCCGACGGGCCGAAAGGGCTTTGCGAGCCAGGAACACTTCGAGAGGCTCGCCCGGCGAGCCGACGGCCAATGGGTCCGGACGGACTATCTGCTGATCTCGGCCGGGCTGGACCGCCGGTTCGGCTACGCGGTCCAAGATGCGGAGAGCGGCCTCTCCCGCCCCGCCCGGCCGGACGAAAAGGAAAAGGCTTGGTGCGACGACGTGACGAACTTCGTGCACTAAGTTCTGTCTGATAAATCCAGAGTGCTCTCGGGTGGCGGCCCCGCCCCGGCGGGTAAACTTCCTAGGCCGCCACCGCCTTCTGTGCCATGCGCGGTGGCCTAGGAAGGCCACCGCGCGATTCATCAGACAGAACCCAGGCCCCGACCCGCCTGCGTCACGGAGCCTGCCCTGAGCGAAGCCGAAGGGTCACTTCGTCACTTCATAATCCACCAGTCGGATGCAGACCTTGTCCTGGGCCAGTTTCGCCCGCCAGAGTTGTCCCCACGGCACATCGTTTATGAGGACGGAGAACGCGATCCATCCGCCCGAGCGCGTCCGGACGTAGCCCGAGAGGGCGCTTACGCCCGCGACGTAGCCAGTCTTTCCGTACACGTTCCCCTCGGCCGCGGTGTTGCGCATGCGCGAGCGGAGGCTGCCGTCCCGGCCGGCGACGGCGAGAGTCCCGACGAATCCCTGCGCAGCATCCTGCGGAGGCGCTCCGGGACCGTGGCGCTCGAACATGACGCTGAGGAGTTCCGTCACCGCCAGGGCCGTCAGACGATTCTCCTTCGAGAGGCCCGAGCCGTCGTCGAGCACCAGGCCCTCGGCGGGGATGCCGCGGTCCCGGAGCCAGCGCATCGCTTCAGCGCGTCCGGTTTCCCAGGACGCGAGGCGGGGCCGGTCGGCGGGGGCCTTGGCGCCGTACTCCGCCCGCGGATTGGCGGCGAACGCGCCGAGGAGTTTGAAGAGGCACTCGGCGTAGAAGCCCTGGCTGTTCTTGTTGGCGACGGCAACGGTCGCGTCCAGGGGCGAGGTGTGCACGAGGTCGCATACGAACGCCGGATGCACGCCCTCGGGCCCCACGAGGCGCGCCCGCGCCACAGGCC